>OGXS01000192.1_pt1 | contig 63630 bp, 60 predicted proteins | sample 1576371 | NCBI WGS metagenome assembly OGXS01 (sample SAMEA3541475, study PRJEB24748) | human gut metagenome | biome: human gut; feature: human-associated habitat; material: faeces | place: China | collected 2012
ATGGCTCTGGCTGGTTCTGATGGTGGCCGGGGGAATCGGTGGCGGTGTTGTAGGGCGGCTGATCAACAAGCGAATCGATAATAAACAGGTGGAGAAGCTGTTTGTCGTGCTGATGTTTGTTATCATTGGAATCAGTTGCTATAACACTTGGGCATTTATGAAATAAGATTTGAGACGATTCATGTCTTACATACTTTGAAGGCGGCCAATGCACAGTTTGTGCTTGGCTGCCTTCTTTTTTATTAACGATGTTGATATTTCATAGCTAACGGTAAATATGGCGGTGTATTGGCCACGCGCGCCTCCAATCAATCTGAACTTTTGAGTTTCAGATTGATTGGAGGCATAAACGATGGCATACAACCATCGGAAAGAAGAAAAGAAGTGGATATTCTGGAAAACACAAGAAGAAAAGCAGCTGCGGGAGCTGGGAGTGGACGAGGATGTCATCCAACGCCTGCATACATACGACTGGCAGCAGTTTAAGGCAGATAGAAATTTTTATGAAAAACAGCCGGAGAATAGCGGAGTGATTGAGTGGACACCGCAGACGGATGCTGGAAAACTGGAAAATGCGAATGATCTGCTGAACAGTATTGAAAATGAGGAACTTCTGGCTGTTTTAGAAAAAGTGGACAAGCTCACGTTAGAAATGCTGGCAATGCAAATGCTGGGCTACTCAACGCCGCAAATATGTTGCAGATTTAATGTAACAGCGTATTCTTACTACAATCGGATCAAACGTCTCAAAGAAAAACTGAAAAAATTTTTTAGGAGCGACTAAAAACCCCCTCTGCCATTGGCTATAGGGTGAGAGGCCTTTAAACCGCCTTTCACCTGTAGCTTGACAACTGTATACCAGCACGGCAGGTACGTTCCCGCCCATACGAGCGACACCGGGAAAAGCGCCAAGACGTGCAGGCGGCCGCACTGCTGCCCCCCCTTGGGGCGGCAGTGTGCCGGCCTGCGCCGAGCGATGCATTTTGCCCGAAAAGGAGTTGAAGCGACCTCTTTTGCATTTGACCATGGAGCGGGGGATAATGACACCCCTGTTGCCCGGCACGTCAGACCGGGTGGCCGACCTCGGGTTGTAATCAGTAAGACCCCTGGGGAGCCAGTGAGCGGCTGTAAGCAATCAGCCCGCCTGCCGTGTTCCCATGTGCGCGGGGGCGAGCTGCAAATACGGCACAGAAAACCAAACTAGGAAGATGAAAACGATACTGTCGTTGACGTCGAATCCGTGCGGCGCAGAGAACAAGTTTCTGCGCCGCATCAGTTTGCCGCCAACGGCAGACAGATCGGGAGAGATGCCGTATAAAAGAAAAAACATCGCATGAAAAGGCGCACACCCTGGCAGATCACATTTTTCGCGACCTGTTGCCGGAACACGGGCTTGCCGTGCGCGAGACACAGATCGCGCTGTGTCATGCCATGCTGGACTCCTTGTTTGAAGGGAGAATAACGCTTTGTGATGCAGGCGTTGGGATCGGCAAAACCCATGCGTATCTGGTCGCCTGCCTGCTTTGGCAGATCTACCGGCCGGCACAGCTGCCGCGCACAGTCGTGATATCAACTTCCAGTGTGGCCTTGCAGAGCGCGATATTGAAAGAATACCTGCCGCTTTTGTCCCGCGTGCTCGTGCAGGCAGGCATACTGGATGCGCCTGTCCACGCGATCGTGCGCAAGGGAAAAGAACGGTTCGTGTGTGAACAGAGGCTGGCAGAAAGATTTGCACAGGTTTTGAGCAAAGCACATGGCAGCAGCCAGCAGGAAGCTGCACTCCGTGCCTTGGAGAAAACCTGCGATCTGGACGAGGCGCTGGGGCTTTCCGGTTTTGACCGCCGCCATGTATGCGTACCGCCCTTTTGCCCGCGTGATTGCTCGGCTCGTAATTTTTGCCGTTATCAGAAATATCTGCGGGATGCCCAGGGAGCCGATATCATGATACAGATATGCAATCATAATTACCTGCTGGCGGATGCGGCGCACCGGCAGCAAGAGCTCCGCCCGCTTTTGAAAAATTATCATGTGCTGGTGGTGGATGAAGCCCACAAGCTGCCGGAAGCCGCCCGCCAGATGTACAGCCGCAGTGTGTCGCAGGAGGATCTGCGCGCATTTTGCCGCCTGCTGCAGAGAGCGCATTTGTCGCGGGAAGCTGGCCGGTTAGCTGAAGTACAGGCGGCGCTGTCCGCCGTTTTAGTGCGGGACGACCGGCTGGAGGAAGAAGCAAGGGCGGCCTTTGTACTTGCGCCGCCGCGCACCCGTGCATTGGAGGCCGCCATCACCTGCCTGCGGCAGCTTGCCGCGCGTTTAGCAATCTGTTTCCCAGGATGGGAGGTGAAGCAGCTCAAGGATATGGCGGACACGCTGGAACTGTTCCGAAACAATGATTCGCGATGGGTTCTCTATGTGCAGTACGACAGACAGGGCGCGCCTACGCTCTGCGCAGTCAACCGGGAAATACCCGCACAAATGGAGCGGGCGCTATGGGAAACAGGCAGGCCTGCGATTCTCACATCGGGCACCTTAGTGTCGGGCGGCAGTTTTGCACGGATCAGGCAAATGTTGGGGCTGGAAAGCAATATTCGAACCGGATCCTTTGAAGCGGTTTCGCCATTCAACTACAAACAAAATTGCCTGCTGTACATTCCAAAAGATATGCCATCTCCCGGTAACAGGAGAAATGTGGAGGTGCTTGCGCAGCGCATTGAAGAATTGGTAAAAGCAGTTCACGGCCATGCGCTGGTGCTGTTCACATCCTATCGCTTGATGAGTGAAGTACATGCACTGCTGCGAGGGCGCCTGCCATTTCCACTGCTGGAGGCGTGGCGCAATGGGCAGCAGATCATCCGCCTGTTCAAGAGCCTGCCCAATGCGGTGCTGTTTGCTGCTGGCCCATGCTGGGAGGGGATAGATTTTCCGGGTGATATGGTGTCGCTGCTGGTGATTGCGCGGTTGCCATTCCCCGTGCCGGACCCTCTCAGTGAGGCAGAAAAAATGTACTATTCCAGCCTTCATGATTACATCCAGGCAGTGGTGCTGCCGGATATGCAGCGCAAGCTGCGGCAGGGGTTTGGTCGGGCCATTCGAACAGAGACAGATACCTGTGTGGTGGCGATTTTGGACCAGCGTGCCCAGGAAGGGCAGAGATACCATACGGCTGTGCTGGAAGCCCTGCCAGAGTGCCGGATAACGAGCAGTATGGAGCATATAGCACAGTTCATTCGGGAGCGCAAGGCGCCAGAATACTTTTGCTGAAATCTTTATAATACATTATATATAGGAGAGAGGACAGCATGAATCAGAAATACTTAATGGGTATGGCTGCAGAAGGTGGACAGGCAGTTGTGTTCGAAGCGAAAGCCTCGAATGTGGCCGCATTTATTTGCCAGAACAGAGCAGCGCCGGAACTATTGATCTGCACGTTGGACTATAAGATGTTTTTGACAGCACGTACGGGAATGGTCGATGTGTGCCCGGAACGGAAATTTCTGGTGCAGGAGTTGCTGCCTGCACTTGTGCTAATGCAAACGGGGCAGGTACAGGATATGCCGCTGGCGATTGTGCCGCGCGAGAGCGTGCAGGATGAAGAATGCCCGCAGCCGGATTGGAATTATCTGCGGTGGGATGGATATGATAACGAGAAATTTGAAAAGATCATGGATGGAAGCGTGCTGCTAAACTATGAGTTTCTCAGTGAAACGATACCAATGGAACTGCGCATTGGTCAATATGAAGATGGCAGCGGCCTTGCTCTTGAGTTGGTATCATGGGAGGAAAAGGAACCGGAGGATTGGGATACGATCACCGTAAATTTGAGTGTACCATGTGAGAAAGATCATGCCTTTGTCGACATCAATAACTCGGGTATGCCGGAGATCTGTGACTGGATCGAGAAAAACGGTTTGGGAAAAGCCACCGGCAGGCAGCAAAGCAGTAGATTTTGCACTTATCCCGAGTATCACTTCGATGCCAAGCGCTTGAAAGAATTGGATCGGGAGGGGTATGAAAGATATGCCGCGGGACTGCAGCAGCGCGGCGGGTCGGCCAAGTCAAACAGCAGGGCGGTAAGATAAAACAAGGTATATTGTATGGGAAAAGCCGACTGGTGAAAATCAGTCGGCTTTCCTGTTGTCGGGAGATGTGAAAATGTATGATGTGCGAAATTTGAAGCTGTGGGCATACGTCCGCAGCAGTTCTCCTCGCCCCGAAGTGCTGATTCAGCAGATGAAAGGGTTGTTGACAGATGCGGAACAAAATGGATGGCAGATCGTTGGAACCTCGCAGGATATGAGTACAGGCCGCACTTTAGCCAGAATGGGCCTATGGGAAGCGCAGAGGGCAATCCGACAGCAGCAGGCCAATGCCTTGCTGGTGGAAGATGTAGGGAGAATAAGTCACGAATACTGCACGGCGCTGCGCGTTCTGGAATTTTTGCAGGACCACGGCGCTGTTCTGCTTTGCACGCAGTGCGATGTGAGCTATGTGCTATATGTAAAAGGACTGTCACAGGCATTATATCAACGAGCGGCATCCAAGGGGCTTGGACTGCCGTGGAAAATAAAATGAAAAACAAATCAAGTTGGTTTGAGTTGAATTTTTGATTTTCCACTAACATATTATGAAAAATAAAGCACTTGGGAGTGATGCGTATTGGAAAAGAAAATTCATTATATCATCCAGGAGATTTTTGCGGAAACCTGTCAGCAGAAACGTGGTGAAAACTTAAAAAAGATAATGAATGAATACATCAACTTTTTAAGAAAAGAATTCCAAGAAAGTGGAATTTAGGGGTAGCTTTTTGAGGTGAAACAGAGTATGTTGTGGTTGAGCGATTGCAGCGAAAGGCGAGGTGAATTATGAAGGCTGCAATTTACTGTCGATTGAGTAAGGAGGACGAGGAACAAGAGAAAAAAGACAGGGAAAAAGAATCGGAAAGTATCCAGAATCAGAAATCCATGCTCATTAATTACGCGATTGAAAAAGGATACGATATTTACCACATTTATTCGGATGAGGATTATTCCGGTATCGACCGAGATAGACCGGATTTTAACCGGATGATCGAGGCAGCCAGCCAGCAAAAGTTTGATATCATTCTAGCAAAAACACAGTCGCGTTTTACACGTGATATGGAATTGGTGGAAAAATATCTGCATGGCAAATTTGTGGAATGGGGTATCCGTTTCATTGCCGTTGTCGATCATGTGGACACTGCGGACGAAGCCAATAAAAAAAGCCGTCAGATAAACGGCCTTGTCAATGAATGGTATCTGGAGGATTTGTCCAACAACGTCCGCTCCGTGCTGACCCATAAGCGCAGAGAGGGAAAATACATTGGCACCTTTGCATTATATGGGTACATAAAAGACCCGGCGGATAATAATCATCTGCTGGTCGACCCGGAGGCAGCAGAGGTAGTAAGGCGTATCTTTACTTTGTACTTATCGGGCAACGGAACGACACGCATTGCAAGAATCTTAAATGAGGAAGGGATACCGTCCCCTACGAAGTATAAACGTGAGCATGGGTTCAATTACAAAAAAAACGTGCGATGTCCCAACGAAGACCTGTGGGGGAAGGCGACGATTTACCGCATGTTGACCAATCAAACGTATGCGGGCAATCTGGAGCAGGGCAGACATAAAAAGGTCAGCTATAAATCAAAAAAGACCGTCTGGCTGCCCAAAAAGGATTGGATCGTTGTGCCGGGCACACATGAGGGCATTATTGATTCCGAAAGTTTCGCGCGGGTGCAGCAGATGCTGCGGGAGCACGCCCGCGGCGGCGGACAGGGAAAGGTCAATCCGCTGGCCGGAAAGGTGTTCTGCGGAAACTGTGGTTCGGCAATGGAGCAGACAGGTTCTGGATATGTCAGCAAAAATGCGGGAAAGGCTTTGAAGTATTTCCGCTGCCGCACCTCCCAGAGGGATAAGAAACGTTGTCCGGGACAGGATTATATGCCCATGGAACAGCTGCAGGAGCTGGTGCTTGAACGAGTGCGCCACCATATCGCCGGTTATCTCGAGCCGGGAAAGCCTGGCCAGGAGCTGGCGTCATTCCCGAGAAAAAACAGAAATCGGGCAAAGCGAACGGAGCTAGAACGGCTGCAAGGCGAGATAGTGCGCCGCCGCAAGGCGATGCAGGAGCTTTATCTGGATAAAAGCAGCGGCATCATCAGCTCAGCGCAATTCATGGAATTGAACCAGACTTTTCTGCATGATGTGGAAGATTTAGAAAAGCGATGTGCAAAGCTGGAGGAATCGCTGGGGGAAGCTGGCGATACGGATGGACAACGCGAAAAGCTGAAACAATATATCAGTGATGTGAGAGAAGTGAAAGTCCTGAACCGGGAGTTGGCCTGCCTGCTGATCGAAAAAGTTGTGATATACCCCATTGACGCTACAGAAAACACCCGGAAAATTGAAATTGACTGGAAGTTTTGAACAAAAGGGGCTTTAAAGGCCCGGAATTGTGGGGGTGGTTGAGCCTACCCAGGTGGGATATACCTCGCTGGAGGCGACGTTTTTGATGTAATCGCGGAACGATACCGTCACGTTCTGCACATTGGCCGAGGGGCGGCCCAGGTGCACCGTGATCTTTTCGGGGATGATGGGCTGGTCCAGAATGCGCGGGCGGCAGGCAGACAGCGGGGTGGGGCCGGAGGATTCGCCGCCCTCGAACAGCTTGTGCGTGGGGATATCGAAATCCTCAGGGAGACTGCGCACGGTGTAGGCGGCCGTTTCGTCCTCCTCCACAGGAATCATGAGCAGTTCCAGCAGGCTTACCTCACCGTCGAATACCTGCACACCCGCCACATGCACGGGGTCATAGCCCTCATGCTCGGCGGTCACGTCCACCACGGCATAGGGCAGGACGGTACGGTTGTTTTCGTCCAGGGAGTAAGAGCGGGGCGGGCAGGCGATGGCAACGTCGTCGGACAATGCCTCGGGACCGGTGGTAACGGTTTTGTCCGGGATTCCGGTGCCGGAACGCTGGGATATGGTGACGATGACGTCAGGCACGGGCTGCGCGTTGCTGGCGGCGAAGCTGCGCAGGCGCAGAAAGCCTGTGCCGGTAAGGTCCGCCGCGGCGATGGCGGCGGTGATGTTTTGAGCGGGTGAAGGCGCGCGGGGTGCGGTGCGGCACCTGCACTGCGGCGCAGCGGCGGCGGGCTCCGCACCCGGAGCGGCACCGCTGCTGCCGCCGCATGCGCACATGGCGCGGCCTTGTTTGTCAGAGTTCATACAAACACTCCTTTCTTGTCTTAGGATATTCTTTGAAAACCTGTGCTGACACCCGGGCTCCCTCTTCCTTTTTGCCGTTGTTTGGGATATACTGGTTTTAGACCCGAATCTTGGAGCGAACGGAGGGCGTTTATGGAATTTACGATTGAAAATAATTTTTTGTGCGTGCGGGTGCAGAGCAGGGGCGCTGAGCTGTGCAGCGTGGTGAAAAAGGAAACGGGCGAGGAAATGCTCTGGCAGGCGGACCCAGCTGTGTGGAACCGGCATGCGCCTATTTTGTTCCCCTACTGCGGGCGGCTGAAGGGCGGCGCGTTCACCCACAACGGCGTGTCCTATGAGGGCGGCCAGCACGGCTTTGCCCGGGATATGGAGCACGCGCTGGTGGAACAGAGCGGGGACAGCGTGACGCTGTGCCTGGAGGCAAATGTGCTGACGATGGAAAAATTCCCGTTTGCATTCAAGCTGTTTTCCACTTTCCGGCTGGAGGGCGTGACGGTGCACCACGACATCCGTGTGGAGAACGACGGCGGCGAGGTGATGCCCTTCGCCTTCGGGTACCATCCCGCGTTTCTGTGCCCGTTCGACGCGGCGCATAAAGCGGAGGATTACGTGCTGCGGTTCGATACGCCGCAGACGCCCACCGTCATCGAAACCGGGGAGGACGACGGCCTTGTGACGGGCGCGACCCGTGTTTATTTTGAAAGTGAGACAGACATTCCGCTGCATGACGGCATGTTCGACCACGACAGCACCTGCTTTTCCCGGCTGACGGCCGGGAGCCTTTCCATTGTGGAAAAAGAGACGGGCCGCCGCGTGAGCGTGGGGATCGAAGGCTACCCCTATGTGCTGATGTGGAGCGCAAAAGGCCCTGTCCGCTATGTGTGCATCGAGCCGTGGCACGGCTTGCCGGACGCGCGCACGGCCAGCGGCATCTGGGAGGAGAAGCCCGACACGGTGCGCCTTGCGCCTGGCGAAAGCTGGAGCACCGGCCTTGCGATGACGTTCGCACGGTGAGGCGCGCGTTTATTGGAAGCACGCGGCACGGCCGCGCCGAAGGAGGTTTGTTTATGCTGACACGGGACAGCCGCATCGGCGAGATCTATGCGACGCCCATTGGGCACGACATCATCCATACGCTGCTTTTGCAGACGGGCCTTCCGGAAAAGGCCGTCGCCAACCCTGTGGTGCGCCGCCTTTCACTGCGCGCTTTGCAGAAGCTGGCGCCGGGCAGGCTGGACGACAGCCTGGTGGATTCCCTGCTGGGCCTGCTGAACCATGAAACGCAGACGCCGCCCGCGCCCACAGGCGGCATCACCCGCAAATGGTGGAAGGAGGCCGTGGCCTACCAAATCTATCCCCGCAGCTTTGCGGACTCAAACGGCGACGGCGTGGGCGATCTGCGGGGCATCCGCGAAAAGCTGCCCTATCTGAAGGAACTGGGCGTAAATCTGCTGTGGCTCTCGCCCGTATACGATTCCCCCAACGACGACAACGGCTATGACATCCGGGATTACCGGAAAATCATGGCCGAGTTCGGCACCATGGAGGATTTCGACGCCCTGCTGGCTGAGGCACATGCGAACGGCATGAAGCTTATCATGGACCTTGTGGTGAACCACACCTCCGACGAGCACCCCTGGTTCCAAAGTTCCCTGCGCGACCCCGACGGTCCCTGCCGGGACTATTACATCTGGCACAAAGGCAGGGACGGAAAAGAGCCGAACAACTGGGTGAGCTTTTTTTCCGGCCCCGCGTGGAATTACTATCCCGAACGGGACGAATGGGCGCTGCACCTGTTCAGCAAAAAGCAGATGGACCTGAACTGGGATAACCCCGCGCTGCGCCGCGAGGTCTATGACATGATCGACTGGTGGCTGGCCAAGGGCGTGGACGGTTTCCGCATGGACGTCATCAACCTGATCTCTAAGGACGGCCTGGCTGACGGCAGCGAGGCGTTGGCGGGAGCCATCGGCCTGCGGGGCATCGAGCATTATTTTTACGGCCCGCGCCTGCACGAATATCTGGCAGAAATGCGGCGGGAGAGCTTTGGCCGTTACGACGCCGTCACTGTGGGCGAGACGGCGGGCCTGGGCATGCAGATGTCCAAAATGCTCACCGCGGAGAGCCGCGCGGAGCTGGACATGGTGTTCAACTTCGACGCGCTGGAGAACCCGGGCAAGACCCGCTTTGACGATTACCGGTACGACCTGCACTACCTGAAAAAATACCTGCTGGACTGGCAGCAGAATTACGGTGACAACTGCTGGATGAGCCTGTTTTTTGAAAACCACGACAACCCGCGCATGGTGAGCAAAGTGAATCCGGACCCGGCTGTGCGCGCGCCGCTGGCAAAGCTGCTGGCGACGCTTCAGCTCACGCTCAAGGGCACTCCGTTCATCTATCAGGGGCAGGAGCTGGGCCTTGCCAATGTGGATTTTGCATCCATCAACGAGATCAACGACGTGGAGAGCCACAACCTGTACCAGGAGCTGTGCGGCAAAATGCCGTCGGAGGAAGCGTGGAAGCGCATCCTGGCCGGCACGCGGGACCATGCCCGCGCGCCCATGCCATGGAACGCGGGGCCCAACGGCGGCTTTACCGCAGGAACGCCCTGGCTGCGCATGGCGGACGGCTGGCAGACGTGCAATGCCGCCGACGAGATGCGGGACCCGGATTCGGTGTTCCATTATTATAAGAAGCTGATCGCGCTGCGGCGGGAAAACCCGGCGCTGGTATACGGCGCGTTCCGTCCCGTGTTTTTAAAGACGAAAAGGCATGCGGATGTGTTCTGCTATTTCCGTGTGCTGGACGGCAGAAAGTTTTATGTGGAATGCAACCTGACGGCCCACCAGACGCCGCGCCCGGCGCCGCTCTCCGGCGCACAGGCAAAGCGAATCGGTAATTATGCCGAGGAAGCGCCCGTGCTGCGCCCCTATGAGGCAAACGTATACGAGGTGCTGTGAGCGGGCAGCGGCCCGCCGGAGGGAAACGGCAAAAAGCGTCTTTTCGCATAGCTGCTCATAAAACGGCATCAAGCGCCATCCCTGGTGATATCCTGTGGTGCAAGTAGCTTATCCGTTGGGATAAGGCGGAAAAGTTTCGCCCAAAAGAAAGAGATATGATTGCAGAACTCTGACGGAACAAAGCTGCAACACGCCATACTGAAAGGCGGTAATAAACCGTGGCTCTTTTGTCTGGCTTTTATTTGAAGAATTTTGCACTTATCGTTGCGCCATATTCGTTAGCGTTCAATGGGGTAAACAAGAAGAATATGAACAACCTGCCTAAAGATTTCCATTGAGGCTGTTTCTATCGCTTACCCAATTAAAGCACGGCAACTCATTTTGAGTTGCCGTGCTTTATTAGATGGTTAATATATACAATTTTGTGAAGCAGCTAAGTTGCACACTAAGAGAAATTATTGTTTCCTACCGTTAGATTCGCAAGGGACTTCCATACAGACTGCCAAAACCGTCAACGAAGTATGCCACAAAGGTATAGTATGTGGCGCTTGATGCCGATTCTCTTGCTTTTGTATCATGCTTATGCATATTTGCTTTTACGATGGTCATTGTGCCAAAATTTGTGATTTAGTAATAAGATGAATGATTGCTCCTAACAAATCCTACTACTCAAAATGTTTAATTGACAGTTGTAACTGCTGTAATTATGCGTTTTGTTTTTTTGAATACGGAGATAAATCCACGCCTCCAGAAGCAGCAATCCCAAAGCGGTTAACATATGTATGCCCTGAATATAACCCTGCTGCCTGAATAATCCGGACCACTTTAATTGAACAATAGCCTCTTGATTTTCAACAGTAACTTCGTTTTTTCCCAAAAAGTCCCGCATTGAAAAGGTGTAGCTTTCTTCATTTGGAATAAGCGTATTACTGTTTTTTTCAATCCTGAATCTTGGCATATATAAATTCCATTCAATCCGTACAGCATGAGTCTCACCAGCTTGATTTTTATAAAGAATCCAGTCCGGTGAACTTTTGCCAATCAAACTGTTATCGGGAACACCCTCACCGCTTATGTCCAATATTTCGCACCCGTTAAAATACGAAATGCTCCCGAGACTTTCCGCTGTTAATGGTGCGGAGTATGTATGAATGAAAAAATATTGGAAGGCCAGGGCTGCAAGCAGGTTAACAAGATACAGTATAAGCCAAATCAATATATGCCAAGGTCTTTTCTCTTTGGCTGTCTTATTTTTTGACACGCAGAGAACCTCCTTTTGGGTTTTAGGCCTATTATTTCCGCACCATCGGGCTCACCTGTTTCCTTTTCTTTGTACTGAGTATATACATTTTTATTTTCTCGAGCAAGTCCTCCAGCGCGAAAGCTCCTTTTGGGGGCGTGGAAAACGTCTTTGCGTGCCCTATGGCCATCCGGAACCTGCTGGATGCATTGTTCCCGCTGTACGGCCTGCCCTACGCCCAGGCAGCGGCCGAGCTGGAGATGGCCGCCGCGGCCGCGACGGTGCTGGCGCGCTTTTTCAGGCGGGCGGAGCGTGAATGCGCGGTAAAGCTGCCGCGTGCGAAAAGCGCGCCGCCCTTGCCGTGACCGGCGGCTCTGCTCCTTTTCCGCGTTGTTTTCACCGTTCTTTCCGCTGCTCCACACATCCCTTTCGCATTTTTTATTTACCATTTTTTTGTAAAGATCCGGTACAAAGAAAGGGGTTTTATTATGGGAAAAGCAGGCCTTTGGTTCAAACGGCTGTGGAAAAGGCTGCGGTCGTTCCGGTTCACCAAAAAGCGTGTGCTCCTGGTGTCGGCCGTCCTGGCGGCTGCGGCATTGGGCTTCGGCGTCTGGCGCTTCCTGCGCCCTGCCGGCGGGGCGCTGCCCGCAATGGCTGACGCGGTGCGCACCACCCGGCTGGAAAAAACCACGCTGTCAGAGAGCATCACCGTCACGGGCACGGTGGAGAGCGGAAGCGTGGCCAACGTCACCACGTCGCTCTCCTATCCCGTCAAGGAGATCTTTGTGCAGGTGGGCGACACGGTAAGCGAGGGCGACGTCATCTGCACGCTGGATTCCTCCGACCTGGAGGAACAGCTTGCCAAACGGCAGGAGGCGCTGGCCGAAAGCAGGGAAACGGCGCAGAAAAATTACGATAAGGCCGTGGAAAGCTACAACAGCGCGGCGGCGAAGCAGACCGAGGCGTACAACGCCTACGCCAGTGCGGCTTCGGCGCTGGAAACGGCGCGCAACACCGAATATCTGAACGCGGCCAATTCCGTTTCGTCGTATCAGAGCGCCTACGACGCGGCTCTGACGGCGGAGCAGGAGGCGGGCGCGGCGCTGAACAACGCCAACACGGCACTTTCCGCTGCGCAGGCTGCCTGCGACGCCGCACAGGCCGCGCTGGATGCGGACAGCGCCAACCCGGAGCTGCAGGCGGCCCGGGACAACGCGGCGGCGGCTTTGACGGCGGCGCAGAACACGGCCGCGGCGGCGCAAAGCGATTACACCGCGAAGTCCGCCGCGCGGCAGGCGGCGGAGGATGCGCTCAAGACTGCGAAGGCAAACAGCGGCTACGACGCGCTGTATCAGGCCTATGCCGCGGCGGACCAGGCTTGGCTGCAGGCCAGGAGCACCTACGAGACGGCTACGGAAACCCTCCGGCAGGCTAAGGAAAACATGGAGACCGCGGCCGAAAATCTGGAAAACGCGGGCACCAGCGATGAGATCGAGGAGCTGGAGGAGCAGATCGCGGACTGCACCATCACCGCAGGTGCGTCCGGCACCATCACTACGCTGAACGCGACGGTTGGCTCGGCCGCGGGCGGCGGTACCTCCAACACGGCGTTGGCGGTCATCCAGAACACCGACGATTTGAAGGTGTCCATTACCATTGACGAGGACGATATCAAAAGCGTGGCTGTGGGCCAGCAGGCCATCATCAAAAGCGACGCCACCGGAGACACGGAGATCGCGGGCACGGTGTCCCAGCTTTCGCTCACCTCCGGCTCCACAGGCAGTACGCAGGGCGGTACCGGCAGCTCTGGCTTCGGGGCCGAGGTGACCGTAACCGGGAAGGACAGCGGCCTGCTCATCGGCCTTTCCGCGAAGGTGGAGATCATCCTTTCCCAGGTGACGGACGTCTATGCCGTTCCTTACGATGCGGTGGGCACGGACGAAAACGGCGGCAGCGTGGTTTACGCCCGCAGCGGAGGCGAAACGGAATTCACGGCCATCCCTGTGGAAACGGGCATGGAAACGGATTATTATATTGAGATCTCCGGCGAAGGGCTTTCCGACGGGATGGAGGTAAAGACGAGCGCCAATGATACGGCCACGGCCGCCGCGGGCGCGGACGACGCGCAGCAGAGCGGGGAAAACGCCATGTTCAGCATGGACATGGGCGGCGGCATGCCGGGCGGCGATATGCCCGGTGGCGGTGGCGGCGGCATGCCCAGCGGCGGCCCGGGAGGGATGTGATATGGATGCTCCCATCATCGACATGCACGGCATCGTCAAGCGGTTCCCCATCGGCACGGGTGAGGAGCTGGAGGTGCTGCACGGCATTGACCTGACGGTGCGCAAAGGCGAATTTGTGGCCATCGTGGGCGCGTCGGGTTCGGGCAAATCCACGCTGATGAACATCATCGGCGCGCTGGACCGCCCCACTGAGGGCACCTATGTGCTGGACGGCGTGGATGTCGGCACACTGCGCGACAAGCAGCTCTCCCGCATCCGCTGCCGGAAGATCGGGTTTGTATTCCAGACGTTCAACCTGGTGCCCCGCACCAGCGCGCTGAAGAACGTGGCGCTGCCCATGATGTACAACGGCGTGCGCGGCACGGCACGCACACAGCGCGCCCGCGCGCTGCTGGATATGGTGGAAATGGGCGACCGCGCGGGCCATGCGCCCAGCCAGCTTTCCGGCGGGCAGAAGCAGCGCGTGGCCATTGCGCGCGCCATGGCCAACGACCCCGCCATCCTGCTGGCCGACGAGCCGACGGGCGCGCTGGATTCCGCCACAGGGCGCCTGGTGATGGATCTGTTCCACCGGCTGCACCGGGAGCAGGGAAAGACCATCGTGCTCATTACCCACAGCCCGGAGCTTGCCGGCGAATGCCAGCGCATCGTCACCATCAAGGACGGCCGCGTCACGGGCGTGCGCAGGGGAGGAGGCGCTGCGGATGCTGCTGTTTGAAAACATCCAGCTTGCCCTCAACGGCCTGCGGGCCAACAAGATGCGCGCGCTGCTCACGATGCTGGGCATCATCATCGGCATCGGCTCGGTCATCGCCATCATGACGGTGGCGGGCAGCATGACGAACTCCATCACCACCAGCATGCAGAGCATGGGCGCGAACAACATCACCGTCAGCCTGACGCAAAAAAGCAACAGCGATTACACCGAGGGTGCGCAGACGCGCATGTTCCGCCCAACCACTCCCGGCGCGGAGGACCTGCTGACGGACGAGATGCTGGCGGATTACCGCGCGCTTTACGGCGGCAGCATCTACGCTGTCAGCCTGACACAGAGTCTTGGCAGCTATACGGTAAGCACAAACGCGGACGAAGTCGGCGTGAACGCCACGGGCGTGAACACCGAATATGCCGCCGCCAACAGCGTGGAGCTGTCCCGCGGGCGCTTCTTCACGGAGGAGGACGAGGAAAAAGCCCGCACGGTGGCCGTTGTGAGCGACGTGTTTGCCGAAACGCTGTTTCCAAGGCAGGAGGCCATCGGCCAGGCGTTCCAGCTCACCTACGGCACCAAGGTATACACATTTTATATCGTGGGGGTGTACCCGTATGAGAGCAACGGGCTCGTGCTGGAATCCACAGACGCCACCCCAACCACGGACATGTACCTGCCCATCTCCACGGCCAAAGCCATGTCCCATGCGGACGACGGCTACCAGAGCTTCACGGTGGTGGCGGCCACAGGCGTGGACACCAGCGCATTTCTGACGCAGACGGAAAATTTCTTCGCCGGCTATTACACGCGCAATACCTCCTATACGGCCACGGCCTCCAGCATGGAGAGCCTGATGGAGAGCATGACGGAGATGCTCTCCACCATCAGCCTGGCCATCGCGGTCATCGCGGGCATCAGCCTGCTGGTGGGGGGCATCGGCGTAATGAATATCATGCTGGTGTCCATCACCGAGCGCACACGGGAGATCGGCACCCGCAAGGCGCTGGGCGCGACGAACGGCAGCATCCGTGTGCAGTTCATCGTGGAATCCGTCATCATCTGCCTCATCGGGGGCGTTCTGGGGATTCTGGCGGGCCTGGGCCTGGGCGCCGCGGGTGCGAACCTGCTGGGCTATGCGGCCGCGCCCAGCGCGGGCGTTATTTTCATTGCGGTGGCGTTCTCCATGGCCATCGGCGTGTTCTTCGGCTATTATCCGGCGAACAAAGCGGCCCGGCTGGACCCCATTGAGGCGCTGCGCTACGAATGACGCGCCGCCGCGGGGCAGGGATGCCCCCTGAAAAGCAGAAGCAGCGTGCCGTCCGGCGGTTTGCACGGGCGGCGCGTTTTGTGTTATGATGGGCGCAGCGGCGGAAAGCTCCGCCGGAATCTGCGCCGCCGCGGGCGGCGGAATGGGTGGTTTGCATGAAGATCAAAGCGGCTGTGTTCGACATTGACGGCACGCTGGTGCCCTATGGCGCGCCCGGCCCCAGCCAGGCCGCGGTGCAGGCGCTGCGGGAGCTGGCGCAAAGCGGTGTGGCCGTCGTCATTGCCACGGGGCGCGCGCGGTATACGGCGCAGTGGGTGCTGGGCAGCGGGATAAAGCCGGATTATTTCGCGGCGGTGAACGGAGCGGACGTGACGGACGCGGCGGGGCGGCCTGTGTGGCAGAGCCGCATGACGCCCGAGGAAATGTACGCGCTTGTGGATTTCTGCGAGGACCATGAGCTGCCGCTGGAATTTATTTTTTCCGACGCATACTATGTGTATGTGGAATACGCGGCCTTTGTGGAAAAGTACTGCGGGCAGAACGCTGCGTCCGGCTTTTTTGACAGCGTGCTGCGGGACGGCGAGGACCAGGTGCGCCATTTGCAGGACATGCCCTTCGGCGCCTGCGCGGCAATGGACGCGCGCCATGCAGCGGCCTTTGAAGCGAAATACGGCCATCTGGGCCTGCGGTTCATTCCCTTTGCACCGGGCCGGTACGACGTGCTGCGCGCGGACGCAGGCAAGGCGGCGGGCGTTGGCCGGCTGCTGGAGCGGCTGGGTATCTCCTGGGCGGAAACGGCGGCCTTCGGCGACGGTGAAAACGACGCGGAGCTGCTGGAGGCGGCGGGCTTTGCCGTGGCAATGGAGGGCGGCGCGCAGAGCCTGCTGCCCCTGGCCGACGCGGTGGCCCCCGCTGCGGCCCTGGACGGCGCGGCGGCTGCCGTTCGGGAATATCTGCTGGAGTGACGCGCCCGCGCAGGGAAGAGAAAAAACAGGGGCGGACGCCCGCGGCAGGGCGCTGTGCGCGGCCGGCGCAAAGCGGCCCGGCCCGCAGAGGAGGAAGAAAAAATGGCGTTTCCGCCCGTATACGGTCCGGATTCCCGCACACTGATCGTGGGAACCTGGCCCAGCCCCAAAAGCCGGGAGCAGGGCTTTTTTTACGGCCATCCGCAGAATCGGTTCTGGCCGTTGCTGGCGCGGCTTCTGGGAGCGCCCGTGCCCCAAAGCGTGCCGGAGAAAAAGGCACTCATCCTCACCCATGGCCTGGCGCTGTGGGACACCATTGAAAGCTGTACCATCACCGGCGCTTCGGATGCTTCCATCCGGGACGTGGTGCCCGCGGATATTGCGGGCCTTGCCCGCAAAGCGCCCATCCGGCGCGTTTTGTGCAACGGGGCCACGGCGTACCGGCTGTATGAAAAATACAGCCGCGTGCCCGGGCTGGAGGCCGTGAAGCTGCCCAGCACCAGCCCGGCCAACGCCGCCTGGACGATGGATAAGCTGGCGGCGGCGTGGGGAAACTATCTGGGAGAGAAGGCCGCGCCGGACGCGGAGCGGCTGTAAGCGCGCGAAAAAGCCTGGCGATCCTTTGCGGATCGCCAGGCTTTTTGAATACGCTGGGCGCCAAAACCGGTGTTTTCCGTGGAGGAGCCCCGTCTCTGCACCGCTTTGCCGCTCCTGAAAAGTCTGCCTGCTCAGAAAAACAGGTCCTTGCTGGGGTATTCCGGCTCGGAGGTAAGGCGCAGGCCCATTTTGCGCAGTGTGCCTTCGTCACCGGAATGCAGCATGCAGGTGCTGTGCATCTCGCAGTCCCGCAGCTTAGGCAGCGCGGCCATGGCGCGGGCCGTCAGCGTGTTGGTGGCGGCTGTGATGGAGAGTGCCGCGAGCACGTCGTCCACCTTCAAAACGCTGGAACGGCTGCCGAGGATGTCGATCTTCAGCTTGAGGATCGGCTCCAGTATGATGGGGCTGATGAGCGTGAGAGAATCGTCGATGCCGGCAATGGCCTTGATGGCGTTGAGCACGCAGGAGGAGCAGGCGCTCATCAGGTTGCTGGCCTTGCCCGTTACGATCGGTCCGTCCGGCAGCTGGATGGCCGCGGCGGCCACGCCGGAGCTTTCGCTTTTGGCAAGAGCGGGCGCAACCACCGCACGGTCCGCCGTGGTGAGGGAAAGCTCCTGCATGATGCGCTTGATTTTGTCCACCGCGTCCTGCGAGCCCTTACCCTGCTTGTGGTCGCAAAGAGCCTTGTAGTAACGGCGGATGATCTCCTGGCTGGCGGCGGCGCGGACGGCTTCGTCGTCCACGATGGCGTAGCCCGCCATGTTCACGCCCATATCCGTGGGAGATTTGTATACGCTTTCGTCCCCTGTGATGCGCGAGAGGATGTTGCGCACGATGGGGAAGGCCTCCACGTCCCGGTTGTAGTTGACGGTGGTGACGCCGTAGGCCTCCAGATGGAACGGGTCGATCATGTTCACGTCCGCGAGGTCGGCAGTGGCCGCCTCGTAGGCCAGGTTCACCGGATGCTTCAGCGGCAGATTCCAGATGGGGAACGTCTCAAACTTGGCATAGCCCGCCACGCGGCCCTGGCGGATTTCGTGATACACCTGCGAGAGGCAGGTGGCCAGCTTGCCGGAGCCGGGGCCGGGGGCCGTCACCACCACGAGAGGCCTGGAGGTTTCGATGTAGGGGTTCGCGCCGTAGCCTTCGTCGCTGCAGATATAGGCGATGTCCGTGGGATAGCCCTTGATGGGGCGGTGGATGTAGTTTTTCACGCCGCGCATCGTCAGCTTTTTGGCGAAGCCGTCGGCTGCCGCCTGGCCGGTGTACTGCGTGATGACCACGCTGTTCACGCGGATGCCCATGTGCGTGATGTCGTCGATGAGACGCAGCACCTCCATATCATAGCTGATGCCGAGGTCCGCGCGCATTTTTGTCTTTTCAATGTCTCCCGCCGAGACGGTGAAGATGATCTCGGCCTGTTCGCGCATCTCGTACAGCAGGCGAATCTTGCCGTTGGGGTCGAACCCCGGCAGCACCCGGGCCGCGTGGTAATCATCAAAAAGCTTGCCGCCGAACTCCAGGTACAGCTTGCCGCCCCACTGCGCAATGCGCTGGCGGATATGCTCCGTCTGCTTGTGGATATAAAGGCTGTTGTCAAATCCTGCTTCCACTGTTATGCTCCCTCTTCCTGCGTATTCTTTTCCGGAGCATGCGCTTATACATTCAGGCGGAATTGTCTGTTTTTATACACAAACAAATGGGTTTGTCTATTGCCCGCCCCGCGTCCCCGATGGTATACTGGCCCTGTTCCGGAAAATCCCAATATCTTATATAGGATACCATTAACCCATGTGCAAGGCAAGGCGTGCGGCGCGAAAAAAACAGAAATTTGAGGCGGCCTGCGGCAATTTTCCTTTTTGCGGCCGCCGAAGGCGGCAAAGGCTTCCGTGAAGCCTTTGAGCAAACGGTCCGTTCGTGCAGCGATGGCGGTAATATGCCTTACCGCCCGGGACACGGCTCGGCGGGTTTGGATGCGCAGCGCGCCAACCGGTCCGTCCAAACCCGATGTTCTCCCGCGTGGAGACACCTTTCGGAGGGCGTCTTATCGACAATTTTTTGTCATGCATTCCGCAATATGGATTTTTTCGAGGGTTTCTGAACAAATCAAACAAAGTTTTTGTGAAAATTTATACGGGGCCTGTCGGGGAACACCGGGATTACGGATTGTATTTGCGTGGGTGTTCAGATATAATAAATATCGGTGCTGTTTGCATAAAGGATATTTGCAAAAAGCTTGACAAAAGGCTGGAGCGCGGCGCAGGCCCGCCGCAGAGGGGGCGTGCCGCGTGAAGAAAAAAGGCTGGTTTTCCGTTTTGCAGAACCTGTCCTGGCTGACGCAGCTGGGCCTTTCGCTGGCGGCGCCGCCGGTGCTGTGCCTGCTGGGCGCGGGCTGGCTTGCGAGGCGCTTTTCGCTGGGGCCGTGGGTATATTTCGCGGCCATAGTGCTGGGCTTGGGCGCCGCGGCGTGTACCTTTGCGGAATTTGTGAAAATGTTCCGCCGCAAAAACGGAAAAAAGTAGCGGCTGTACGGCCGTAAAACAAGGCGTTCCGGGCGGCGCCCGGAGGCCGGAGCTGGATGTGATCGACTTTTTATGAAGATACAGGAAGCGACAAAGCGCGAGACGCTGCACATCGCCGCGGGCACGCTGGCCTTTTCGGCGGTGATGAACGGCGTGTTCGCACTTCTGGGAAGATGGGACCTGACGGTGCTGTGGGGCACGCTGCTGGGCGGCGGCTTTGCGGTGCTGAACTTTTTTCTGCTGGGCCTCACGGTGCAGAAAATGGCCGGGGACCCGAACGAAAAAAAAGGCAAGCTCGTGCTGCAGCTCTCGTACAGCCTGCGCATGCTGGCCACGCTGGCCGTGGTGGTGCTGGGCGTAAAGCTGGCGTGCTTTTCGTGGGTGGCTACGGTGATCCCGCTGCTGTTCCCGCGGCTTACCATTCTTGCAATGCAGATCCTGGGCATGTACAAACCGCCCAAAAATAAGGAAGGAGGCGATGAGCCGGTATGAATGTGGATATCACCGGCGCGCGCATCTATTTTACCATCCCGATCTTCGGCGGAATCCCCATCACCGCCACCATTGTCAACAGCCTGCTGGTCACGCTCATCATCATAGGGCTGAGCATATTCCTCACCCGGAACCTGAAGGTGCGGGCGGTGAGCAGGCGGCAGGTGGTGGCTGAATTCCTGGTGGAGACCGCGCAGAATTTCGTGAACGGCAATATGGGTGAAAAATTCGCATATTACGGCCCGTTCGTGGCGGCGCTTTTCGCATCGTCGCTGTTTTCCAGCCTGCTGAGCTTGGTGGGGATGTTCCCCCCCACGAGCGACCTTTCCACCACGCTGGCGTGGGCGGTGATGGTGTTCGTGCTCATCACCTACACCAAGATCCGCACGGGCGGCGTCGGCGGCTACCTCAAAGGCTTCACGCAGCCCATCTTCGTGCTTACGCCGTTCAACATTTTGTCCGAGCTGGCGACGCCCATTTCCATGGCGTTCCGTCATTTCGGCAACATCGTGTCCGGCAGCGTCATCACGGCGCTGGTGTATGCGGCGCTGGCAACGGCATCCCACGCACTGTTTGCGTGGCTGCCGGGTGCGGCAGGCGAGCTGCTGGGCTCGATCCCCATCCTGCAGGTGGGCGTGCCGGCGGTGCTCAGCGTGTATTTCGATTTGTTCTCCAGCTTTATGCAGGCGTTCATTTTCTGCATGCTGACAACGCTGTATATCGCCAACGCGGCCGACGATTCCTGACGGACGCGAAGCTCCCGTTTGTTTTTCCGCCGCCCGCTGCGTGCAAGGGCGCTGAAAATAACCCAAACTATTTTTATGTAGGAGGAAACCTCTATGTTGGAAAAAGCAATCATCCTGGCAGGCTGCGCCGTGGGCGCCGGCCTCGCTCTCATCGCGGGCATCGGCCCCGGCATCGGCGAAGGCTACGCCGTCGGCAAGGCCTGCGAGGCCATCGGCCGCCAGCCCGAGTGCAAGGGCGACGTGACGTCCACCATGCTGCTTGGCTGCGCCATTGCGGAGACGACCGGTATTTATGGCTTCGTAACGGGCCTGCTGCTCATCTTCGTGGCTCCCGGCATCTTCATGGGCCTGCTGTAAGCCGCGGGCACCGGCGGCGGGCGTTCAGGCCGCGCCGCCAAAAGGAGGAGACAGAATGAAACAATTTCAGGACCTCGTCACCCTCGCCCCGTGGACGTTCATTTTCCAGATCTGCAACCTGCTTATCCTGACGGCGGGCGTGAAGCATTTTCTGTTCAAGCCCGTGCAGCAGATCCTTGCCAAGCGTAAAGAGGAGATCGAAGCGTCCTACACCGAGGCTGAAAAGGCCGAGGGCGACGCACAGGCAATGAAAGAGGAATACGAGACACGCCTTGCCAGCGCAAAGGAAGAGGCGGCGGAGATCGTGAAAAGCGCCACGGCACGCGCCAATGCGCGCGGCGAGGAGCTTGTGAGCGCGGCGCGTGCCGAGGCGGCCGCGCTCAAGAGCAAGGCGGACGCCGAGATCGAGAGCGAACGCCGCAAGGCTGCCGGAGAGTTGAAAAACGATATTTCCGAGCTTGCCCTGGACATTGCGGGCCGCGTTGTGGAGAAGGAGATCGATCCCGAAACGCACAAGGAACTGATCGACGACTTCATCAGCCGTGTGGGTGACGCGTCATGACGGCAGCCGAAAAGGAATACGGCGGCGCGCTGTACGCACTTGCCGCCGAGGAGCACTGCGAGGACGCGGTGCTGGAGGGCCTTACCCTTGCGGCGGACGCTTTCCGCGAGACGCCCGGCTACCTGAAGCTGGTGCAGAACCCCGCGGTGCCGCGGGAAGAACGCCTGGCCATGCTGGACGAGGCGTTCGGCGCGGGCGTGCACGTTTATGTGCTGAATTTTTTGAAGATACTGTGCGGGAAATCCGCACTCGGCATGGCTGCGGGCTGCCTGCAGGAGTATAAGGCGTTGCTGTATGAGGCGCGCGGCATTCTGCCCGTGCAGGCCGTGAGCGCCGTGCCTCTGGATGAGGCGCAGCGTCGTGCCCTGTGCGACAGTCTGGCTCAAAAGACAGGCAGGACCATCCTGCTGGAGACCGCTGTGGACCCGTCCGTGCTGGGCGGCGTAAAGCTGCGGTACGAGGGGCTGGAGCTGGACGGCACGGCCGCCGGGCGGCTGGCCGCGCTGCGGCGCGCGCTGACGCAGGCGTGACGCCTGCACATCTGTACGTTGGAAAGTTGGTGAGACTATGCAGTTAAAACCTGAGGATATCAGCAAGATCATTAAAAGCCAGATCAAAAATTACGACAGCAGGATCGAATGCGCCGAAACGGGCACCGTCATTCTTGTGGGCGACGGCATCGCCCGCGCCTACGGGCTGGAAAAGTGCATGGCGAACGAGCTGGTGGAGTTTGAGAACGGCGAATACGGCATGGCCTTGAACCTGGAGGAGAACAGTGTAGCCATCGTGCTGCTGGGCTCCGACGAGGGCATCAGGGAAGGCGATACGGTCCGGCGCACGGGCCGCGTCGTCAGCGTGCCGGTGGGCGAAGCGCTCATCGGCCGCGTGGTGAACGCGCTGGGCCAGCCCATTGACGGCAAGGGGCCTGTTGACGCAGCCGAAACGCGGCCTATCGAGCGCAAGGCACCCGGCATCATTGAGCGCAAAAGCGTCAGCGTGCCGCTGCAGACGGGCATCAAGGCCATCGACAGCATGATCCCCATCGGCCGCGGCCAGCGTGAGCTGATCATCGGCGACCGCCAGACGGGCAAGACCGTCATCGCCACGGACACGATTATCAACCAGAAGGGCAAGGACGTGGTGTGTATCTACGTTGCCATCGGCCAGAAGCGCTCGACGGTGGCTCAGCTGGTGGAAACGCTCACTGTGGCCGGCGCAATGGACTACACCATCGTGGTCTCGGCCTCAGCCAGCGAGCTGGCCCCGGTGCAGTATATCGCGCCCTACGCGGGCTGCGCTATGGGCGAATATTTTATGGACAAGGGCAGGGACGTCCTGATCATCTACGACGACCTTTCCAAGCATGCGGTGGCCTACCGCGCGCTTTCTCTGCTCATCCGGCGTCCGCCCGGCCGCGAGGCGTATCCAGGCGACGTGTTTTACCTGCACAGCCGTCTGCTGGAGCGTGCGGCGCGCCTGGCCCCCGAATACGGCGGCGGCAGTTTGACGGCGCTGCCCATCATCGAGACGCAGGCCGGCGACGTTTCGGCCTACATCCCCACGAACGTCATCTCCATTACGGACGGCCAGATCTTTTTGGAAACAGAGCTGTTCCACGCGGGCGTGATGCCTGCCGTCAACCCGGGCATTTCGGTGTCCCGCGTGGGCGGCAACGCGCAGATCAAGGCAATGAAAAAGGTGGCGGGCACGCTGAAGTTGGCGTATTCCCAGTACCGTGAGCTGCAGTCCTTCGCCCAGTTCGGGTCGGACCTGGATGCGGATACCAAGCGCCGTCTGGCGCAGGGCGAGCGCATTGTGGAGGTGCTCAAGCAGGACCGCAATTCTCCGGTGCCTGTGGAGCAGCAGGTGTGCATCCTGTATGCTGTTACCAACGATTATCTGGTGGACGTGCCTGTGGAGCAGATCGCTGTGTACGAGCAGGAGCTGTACGAGGATCTAAGCAGCCTGCATGACGCGGACGTGCTGGCGCCCATCCGGGAGAGCGGCGCGCTTTCCGAAGGGACGAAGGCCGCGCTGGACAAGGCGCTGGCGGAGTTCACGGCGGCGTTCCTCAAATCCCACGCATAAAAAGAAGGAAGAAGGAGGCACGGCGTCATGGCGGCATCGTCCATGAAGGATATCAAGCTGCGCATCAAAAGCGTGGAAAGCACCATGCAGATCACCAAGGCCATGGAGCTGGTGGCGTCCTCGAAGCTGCGGCGCGCGAAGGAACGCGCCGAGGAGACGCGGCCCTATTTCACCACGCTGCATGAATGCCTTACAGACATCGCGTACGGCAACACGGATTTTTCCTCTCCGTTCGTGCAGCAGCGCGAAGTGAAAAAGACCTGCTATATCATGATCGCGGGCGACCGCGGGCTGGCAGGCGGCTACAATACCAACCTGTTTAAAACGGTGGCCGAGCATATGGACGGCAAGGTGGTGTGCGTGCTGCCCATCGGCAAAAAGGCTGTGGAATATTGTGCGCACCGCGGGCTGGAGACCGTGACGGACGCCTATGCCACGGCCGAGGACGTCTCGCTGGGCGATTGCTTTTCCATCGCACGGATGCTCTGCGGGCAGTTCCGCAAGGGCGCGTTTGACGCGCTGTATGTGGGATACACCAATTTTGTGTCCATGCTCAGCCAGCAGCCGGCGGTGCTGAAAATGCTGCCCATCCGCTACGAGCGCAGGGAAGCAAAGAACACGGCGGAGAGCCTGACGATCTACGAGCCGTCCAGCGAGGCGGTATACGACGCGATCGTTCCGGAATATGTGGGCGGCCTTTTGTGGGGGGCTATGGCGGAGAGCGTGGCCAGCGAACAGGGGGCGCGGCGTACTGCGATGGATGCGGCCAGCAAAAACGCGGGCGACATGATCGAGGACCTTTCACTGAAATACAACCGTGCGCGGCAAGGCGCCATCACGCAGGAGATCACGGAGATCGTGGCCGGTGCGGAGGCATGAGACACTTGGCTTGAAACGCCAGCAGGGCGATTCAAGCCTACCCCCCGCAGGGGGCCGCGCGAAGCGCAGGCGCACAGAGGCGCGCGGGTAGCGCGCCGGATGCGCCGGAGCGCCAAGCGGGTGCCTTAGCCGTTCGAGGAGCGAAGCGACGAGAACAGTCCTCAATGGACGCCCCGCGTCCCACGCATGAAAAACGGGTGCTTCCCGTTTTTTGGCGTATGCTCCGCACATCCGGAAACGCCCTGCAGGTATTTCAAGCCTGCCCTCGCAGGGGGCCGCGCGAAGCGCAGGCGCACACAGCCGAAAGCTGTTTTCATCCTATTCAAAGGAGACAAGCCAATGAGCAATCAGAATATCGGCACAGTCACCCAGATCATCGGGCCTGTGCTGGACATCAAATTCCCCGACGGGCATCTGCCGGGCCTGCTGAATGCCATCACGGTGGAGAACGGGGCCGACACCATCACGCTGGAGGTGGCGCAGCACATCGGCGACGACGTTGTGCGCTGCATCGCCATGTCCAGCACCGACGGCCTTGTGCGCGGCGCGAAAGCCGTGGATACGGGTAGCCCCATCACGGTGCCCGTGGGCGATCAATGCCTGGGCCGCATCTTCAATCTGCTGGGAGACCCTGTGGACAATCTTCCCGCGCCGGAGGCTCAGGAGCGCTGGCCCATCCACCGCCAGCCGCCCGCTTATGACGAGCAGGAATCCACCACCGAGATTTTGGAAACAGGCATCAAGGTCGTGGATCTCATCGCCCCCTACGCCAAGGGCGGCAAGATCGGCCTGTTCGGCGGCGCGGGCGTGGGAAAGACCGTGCTGATCATGGAACTGATCAACAACGTTGCCAAGGAGCACGGCGGCCTTTCGGTATTCACAGGCGTGGGCGAGCGCACCCGCGAGGGCAACGACCTGTACAACGAGATGAAGGAGAGCGGCGTGCTTTCCAAAACGGCGCTGGTGTACGGCCAGATGAACGAGCCGCCGGGAGCGCGTATGCGCGTGGGCCTTTCGGGCCTGACGATGGCCGAATATTTCCGTGACCGGGAAAACCAGGACGTGCTGCTGTTCATCGACAATATTTTCCGCTTTACCCAGGCGGGTTCCGAGGTTTCCGCCCTGCTGGGCCGTATGCCCAGCGCCGTGGGTTACCAGCCCACGCTGGCCACGGAAATGGGCGCCCTGCAGGAACGCATCACCTCCACGAAAAAGGGCTCCATTACTTCCGTACAGGCCGTGTATGTGCCGGCCGATGACCTGACGGACCCCGCGCCGGCCACCACCTTCGCCCATCTGGACGCGACGACAGTGCTGTCGCGCAGCATTTCCAGCCTGGGCATTTATCCGGCTGTGGACCCGCTGGAGTCCAACTCCCGCATCCTGACGCCGGACGTGGTGGGCCGCGAACACTACGAGGTGGCGCGCGACGTGCAGCGCATCCTGCAGCGGTATAAGGAATTGCAGGACATCATCGCCATCATGGGTATGGATGAGTTGTCCGAGGAGGATAAGCTCACAGTCTCCCGCGCGCGCAAAATACAGCGCTTTTTGTCCCAGCCGTTCAGCGTGGCCGAGCAATTCACGGGCATGCAGGGCAAATATGTGCCGCTCAAGGAGACCATCCGCGGCTTTAAGGAGATCATCGAGGGCAAGCACGACGATCTGCCGGAATCCGCGTTCCTCTTCGCCGGCACGATCGACGACGTGCTGGAGAAGGCAAAAACGCTGTAAGGGGGAGACGCCATGTCAACCTTTCATCTTCAAATCGTGACGCCGGACGGCGGTTTCTTCGACGGCGAGGCGGAAAAGCTCATCGTGCGGGCCATTGACGGCGACGTGTGCATCCTGGCCCGGCATTCGCCCTATGTAACGGCGCTGGGCACGGGTGAGGCACGGGTGACCATTGACGGCAAGCGCCGCCGCGCGGCCTGCGCGGGGGGGATGCTGGCAGTGACGAAAGACAATGTGCGCCTTGTGGCCACCACCTTTGAGTGGGCAGAGGATATCGACGCGGACCGCGCCCAGCGCGCGAAGGAGCGCGCGGAGCAGCTGATTGAAAAGGCCAAGGACCAGCGCGAGCTGGAATTGGCACAGGCGCGCCTGAAGCGCGCGCTGACACGTCTGCAGGTCACGGCGAAATAGCTGTGCAGGAGAGGCGGGCTTTGGCCCGTCTTTCTTTTTTGCCGTTCGGGTGGTATACTATTTTTGTTAGCCCGGCTGCCGCCCGCCGCCGCGCGGAAAGGTGCGGGAAAATAAGTGAAAAGGAGGCGCCGCGCTTTGCAGGACGCCCAGACCTTGAGACGGAATTTTTTGTGGAATACATTCGGACAGCTCACCTATATGCTGTGCCAGTTCCTGTGCGGTATCCTGGTGGTGCGCCTGGCCGGGGAGCAGGTTTCCGGCGTGTACAATACGGCGCTTACGGCCACGGGCATTTTTCTGTCCATCGCATCCTACGGCATGTACAGCTTTCAGGTGTCGGACATCCGGGGTAAGTACGGCGCAAGCACCTACATCCGCAGCCGTGTATGGACCTGTGCGCTGGCTGTGGCGCTGTGCATCGGCTTCGTAGCGGTGAGCGCCCTGACGGGCGAAAACCCATACAGCGCCCAGCAGAGCGTCTGCGTATTGCTGTTCCTGGGCTACCGCATGGTGGAATCCCTTACCGATATCTACAACGCCATCGACCAGCGCAGCGGGCGGCTGGACATCGTGGGCAAGACCTATGCGGTGCGCGGCGCGGTGACGCTGGCATCCTTTACGCTGACGCTGTGGCTCACCCAAGATATCGTTTTGACCCTTGCGTTGATGCTGGGCGCGAGCCTTGTGGTGTTTTTCGTTTATTCTCTGCCGCAGGCGCGGGCTTTTTATGCGCCGGAGCAGCCGCAGAACGCCCGCGTGGCCGCGCTGCTGTGGGAGTGCCTGCCGCTGGCGGTGTACAGCTTTTTGAACACCACCACGGCCTCCATCCCCAAATTGGCGCTCAGCAGCCGGATGGGAGAGACGGCGCTGGGCATTTACGGCCCCGTCACGCAGCCCGTCGTGCTGCTGCAGGTGGGGGCGACTTACCTGTTCAATCCGTTCATCACCGTGTTTGCGGACAGCTATGCCAGGCGGGACAAAAAGGGCTTTTTCAAGGCGGTGTTCGCCGTGCAGGGCATTGTGCTGGCGCTGCTGCCCCTGGGCCTGGCTGTGGCGCATTTTCTGGGACGCTGGGGGCTGGCGACGTTCGTCTCGCCCGGCCTGGCCGATTACCAGTACCTGCTGGGGCCTATGGTCGTGTCCGCCATTTTGACGGCGCTGGTGCTTTTTTACAGCATGGTGCTGACGGTGATGCGCTGTATGAAGGGGCTGATTGTGGCAAACGTGTGCGCCATTGCCGTCTCCGCGCTGGCCAGCGGGCCGTGCATCGCCCGGTGGGAGCTGCAAGGCACCACCTATGCAGCCGTTCTGGCCCAGCTGGTGCAGCTGGTGATGCTGGGCGGCGTCGCGCTGCGGATGGCGCGCCGCCACTTTGCGGGCAGCGGGCCGCTGCCTAAGCCGGAGGACCCGTTCGACGGCCTGCCCAGCTGAGGGCCGGGCTGTTCAGAAAAAATTGGAAAGTGGGGAAGACCAAGGATGGAAAGAAAGGATATGAAGCTGGGATTTATCGGGTTCGGCAATATGGCGCAGGCCATTGCCGAGGGGCTGCTGCGTTCAAAGGCACTGGAGCCGGAGCAGATCTGCGCCTGTGCGAAGGATTGGGACAAGCTGTGCGCCGCAACGGAGCCCCGGGGCATGCGTCCCTGCCGGGACGCCCGGGAGGTGGCGGAGGCCGCAGATGTGGTCATCGTGGCCGTAAAGCCGCACCTGATCGAGGAGGTGCTTTCGCCCGTGCGCGGGCAGCTTGCGGATAAGGCAGTCGTTTCCGTGGCGGCGGGCTGGCCCTTCGAGCGGTACGAGGCGCTGCTGCCCGGAACGCGCCATTTGAGCACCATGCCAAACACGCCGGTGCGCGTGTGCGCGGGCGTGTTCCTGCTGGAGGAAAAGCATTCCCTTACGCCAGAGGAATACGTGCTGGTGCAGGAGCTGTTCGGCCATTTGGGGCTGGTGCAGCCCGTGGAGAGCCGCCTGCTGGGCATTGCAGGCACACTGAGCGGCTGCGGCCCGGCGTTTGTGAGCATGTTCATCGAGGCGCTGGGCGACGCGGGCGTAAAGCACGGCCTGCCGCGGGCCATGGCCTACCGCCTTGCCGGCCAGATGGTGGCGGGCACGGGCCGCATGCAGGTGGAAACGGGCGCCCACCCGGGCGCGATGAAGGACGCGGTGTGCTCGCCCGGCGGCACGACCATTGTGGGCGTAGCGGAGCTGGAGCGCGGCGGTATGCGCGCGGCTGTCATCAACGCGGTGGACGCCATCCAGAATAAGTAAAAGCGGGCGGAGCCCCGCGCGGAGGCGCTGCGGCTCTGCGCGGGGCGCTTTGCATGTGCGGCGTGCTGTGGGACCGACATGACATGCAGCTGTCGGGTTCCCTGTGATAGCATGGAACAGAAGCGCCGCACGGGCGGCGGAACAGGGGAGGCGGCAGGATGCTGACAATGGAAAACGTTACGGCGCTGCGCATGCGGCGCCATTGCCTGACGCGGCGCGCGGGCGCGGCAGAGTACGATGCGCTGTACCGGGACCTTTCGCCGGGGCTGAACGTACACTGGCACGGGTTCGGGCAGCCGCCGTGCCTGGTGGAGCGCGCGGATTTTGACGACGTGGAATACAACGGCCGGCGCCAGCGGCAGCGCATTCTGGTGAAAGGGCGGTTCCAGAACGGGAACATCGGGTTTGTGGAGGCGGCACAGATGGAGCTGTTTGCCGGCCTGTACCGCAGGCCCTATAAGCCCACGGAGCATTCGGAGCTGCTGCGGGAGCTGATCGGGCGGGAAGGCCCGCTGAACATCGAAGCGATGAAACGGATGACGGGCCTGCTGGTGAAGCAGATCACGCCCGCGCTGCACCGGCTGCAGGAAGCCTTTCTTGTGTTTGAGGACCAGTTCGACGGCGAATGGGACCGGGGCTGGTACCTGTTTGACGAGATGTTCCCGGATGTGGACCCGGCGCGCATCTCCCGCACCGAAGCCCTGCTGCGAGTGCTGCCGCGGCTTGCGCACCGGCAGGTGTACCTGACGGCGGCAGATGCAAAGGATTTTTACGGCCTTCCCGCAAGGGACGTTGCCGCGGCGATGGAAGAGCTGGCGCGGCAGGGCATCCTGGTTCGCTGGCGGGAGGGCTATCTGCCCGCGCAGGATGTGCCGCTGCTGCAGGCGCAGGCCTTTGAGCCGCTGCGCGGCGTGCTGGCGCTGCACCGGAACGACCCGCTGGTCCGCTGCGGGGAAAGCGCACGAAAGGAGCGCTACAAAAGCCCGGAAAAGGGCAGCGAGGTAACGCAGTATCTTTTGGTGGACGGCGTGATACGGGGCGCGGTGATGGGACATTTCCGTTACGGGCCATACGACCTGCACGCCGTTTGGCTGGAGCTGCCGGAGCAGGAGGCCGCGGTGCGCCGGGATGAGATCCTGCGGGCCGTATACGCTGTGAACGGCCCGAGAGAGGAGACGCCGCCCTTTGTCCCGGTGGGATAGCACCTGCGGAAACGGCAAAGATATGCTGCGTCCCACTCCGTGCGCACGGGCGGGACGCGGGAGAACGAAAGGGAGAAAATTGATGCCGGAATACCGGGAAAACGAATTGTGCTACGAGGATTACCGTGCCTTGCGCACGCTTGCGGGGTGGGAAACCCATTCCGAAGAACAGACGAGGCGCGCGCTTGCCGCCGCCCTGTATGACGTGACCGCCGTGGAGGATGGCCGCGCCGTTGCCATGGGGCGTTTGGTGGGGACGGGCTGTACGACGTCATCGCGGACGTGGTGGTCGCGCCGGAATACCAGGGGCGCGGCATTGGAAAGGCTGTGGCAGAAGAGCTTCTGGCCCATGCCCAAAGCCGGCTGCCTCCGGGCGGACGCACGAGCGTACAGCTTATTGCGGCCGAAGGCAAGGAGGGCTTTTACGAAAAGCTGGGCTTTCGGAAAATGCCGGGCGGGCGCTGCGGCTTTGCGCTGCGGCGTGTGCTGCACGGACACCCGGCGGAATAAGGAAACGGCCCTGTCCCGCGGCTTGCAGCCGCCCGGAACGGGGCCGTTTTGCGTTTGCAGTATGATTTTTGCACACAGAAGCCGTGAGCAGCGGGCCTTACAGGTCGAACAGCAGCTCGCAGTAATCCGGCATGGGCCAGTACGTCTGGGGCACAAGCTCCTCCAGCTCGTCGGCGGCCTCGCGCAGGGCGGCCATCTCGTGCTCGCGCAGCGCGCGGCAGGCGTCCGCCCGGGCCTTTTCACCCAAATGTGCAGTGTCCAGCGCATGCAGAGCGCGGCGCAGCGCCTCCATGGCGCCCGCGGTCTTGTCGATGGTGACGCACAGTTTTTCCACCTGCGCCTTGGCGCTGGCACAGGCGCAGCCGTTCCGCTCCGCATAATATTCCGCGCGGCTCACGCGGGACAGATATTCATAGCTGGCGGGAAGAAGGCTGCGGCCTGCCATCTCCAGCATCGTGGAGGCGTCGATGTGGATATGCTTGGCGTACGTTTCCAGCGTGATCTCATATCGGGAGCGGCACTCCGCAGCGGTGAACACCTTGGTGCGCTCGAACATGGCTACATTCTTCTCCGCGATGAAGCCGTCGGCTGCGTCCACCATGCTTTGAATATTGGGAAGGCCGCGGCGTGCGGCCTCGGCGGCCCATTCGGCGCTGTAATTGTTGCCGTTGAAAATGATGCGGCCGTGGGCGTGCCAGGTCTCAGCCACGATTTCCCGCACCACGGCGGAAACATCGTCCGCACCTTCCAATTTGTCGGCAAAATCGTGCAGCACGTCGGCCACAATAGCGTTTGTCACCGCATTGGCAAGGCCGATGCTTTGGCTCGCACCCACCATGCGGAATTCAAATTTATTGCCAGTGAAAGCGAAAGGCGAGGTGCGATTGCGGTCGGAATCATCCAGCTTTAAAAGCGGCAGGCTTTTTACGCCCGTCAGAAGCGCGCCGCGCTCTTCCTTTTGCAGTGCGTGGCCCTCGGCAAGCTCCTGCAGCATATGCGTCAGTGCGTTGCCCAGGAAGATACTCACCACAGCAGGCGGCGCTTCGTTGCCGCCAAGGCGTTCCTCGTTGCCCGGGCAGCTGGCCGAAAGGCGCAGCAGGTCCGCATATTTGTCGACAGCCGTCAGCACCGCGCACAGCGTTACAAGAAAAACAGGGTTTTCCTCGGGTTTGTCGGTGGGATTCAGAAGATTTTTGCCCGTATTGGTGACGATGCTCCAATTGTTGTGCTTGCCGCTGCCGTTTACGCCCGCAAAAGGCTTTTCGTGCAGCAGGCATGCAAAATTGTGGCGCAAAGCTACCTTGCGCATCAGCTCCATCATGATCTGGTTGTGGTCGCAGGCGATATTGGCTGTGGCGAATACGCTGGCCAGCTCGTACTGGCCGGGAGCGACCTCGTTGTGCTCGGTCTTAGCGGGTACGCCAAGGCGCCACAGCTCTTCGTCCAGTTCGCGCATGAATTCGCGCACGCGTTCGTTGATGCTGCCGTAGTAGTGGTCCTCAAGCTCCTGTCCCTTGGGCGGCTTCGCGCCCAGAAGCGTGTGGCCGCAGACCTTCAGGTCAAGCCGGCGGTCGAACAGGTCCTTGTCCACAAGGAAATATTCCTGCTCCGCGCCCACAGTGGGCTGTACAGACACCGTTTCGGTATCGCCAAGCGCGCGCAGCACACGCAGAGCCTGTTTGTTGAGCGCCTGCATGCTGCGCAGCACGGGGGTTTTCTGGTCCAGCGCTTCGCCGGTATAGGCGCAGAACGCCGTGGGAATGTACAGCGTGGTGCCCAGCACAAAAGCGGGGGAGGTGGGGTCCCACGCGGTGTATCCGCGCGCCTCGAATGTGGCGCGCAGCCCGCCGGAAGGAAAACTGGAAGCGTCGCTCTCGCCTTTGGCAAGCATTTTGCCGGAAAAATTCAAGATAGGCTCGCCCTGCTTTACACCATCGATAAAGCTGTCGTGCTTGCCGCTGCCCGTGCCCGTCATGGGGCTGAACCAGTGGATGTAATGCGTCGCACCCTGCTCCATGGCCCAGGCCTGCATGGCGTCTGCCACAATATCCGCAACCTCCGGGTTCCAGGGCTTGCCCTCGTCGCGAATCTCACGCAGCGATTCATATACGCTCAGCGGCAGGCGCTCACGCATCACGCGGTCGTCGAACAGATGGCTGCCGAACAGCCCGAACAATTCATTGGCCAAAAACGGTTCCTCCCCTATGAGGCCCGGCAGGGAAAACGATTCCCGGCGCGGGCGTGTCCTGTTTTTTCTGTACGCCCTATATTTTACCATGCGGGGCGGGGGACGCACAAGACAAAATGTTGCCCGGCGGTGTGAAAAAGAGCGGAAAAAGCAGCGTGTGCGCAGAGCCTGCGGAAACACGGCGGAAAATCCTCCAAAATCCCCGCGAACCTTTTAAACTTACCATAAATATGCTATACTATCTATACTTATGCGAATGAGGTGGAACAATGGAGAAACAAATCGAGGATTTTTACCGTTCGCTGCGCGGCAGGCGCGTTGCGTTCATCGGCACGGGCGTCACGAACCAGCAGTGCATTGAGCTGTTCGCACGGTGCGGCGCGCAGATCACGCTGTGCGACAAAAAGCCGGACATCGACGCCTTTGGCCCGTATGCCCAGGCGCTGCGCAAGCTGGACATCCGGTTTTCGCTGGGAGAGCATTACCTCGACGGGCTGGCGGGACAGGAGATGATCATGCGCACGCCGGGCTTTGAATACTATACGCCGGAGCTGGTGGCCGCCCGGGAGGCGGGCGCCGAGGTGACCAGCGAGATGGAGCTGTTCTTCCGGCTTTGTCCCTGCAAGATCGTGGCCGTGACGGGCTCCGACGGCAAGACCACCACCACGACGCTCATTGCAAAAATATTGGAGGCGGCGGGGTACACCGTGCATCTGGGCGGCAACCTGGGCCGCGCGCTGCTGCCTGTGGTGGACGCCATCGCGGCCACGGATGTAGCCGTGGTGGAGCTTTCCAGCTTCCAGCTTATCAGCATGCGCCAGTCCCCGGAGGTGGCGGTGGTGACGAACGTCACGCCCAACCATCTGGACCACCACAAGGATATGCAGGAATACATCGACGCCAAGCGCAATATCCTCCTGTACCAGAAGCCGGGCGGAAAAGCCGTGCTGGGCTATGAAAACGAGGTCACCCGCGCCATGGCCGCGGATGTAAAGGGGAGCTGCCGCTGGTTCACGCGTAAGAGCGTGGTGGAAAACGGTGGTTTCCTGCGGGCGGACGGCATGCTGTGCATGGCGGAAAACGGACGCGTAACGCCCATCGTGCGCCGCGAGGACGTGGCCCTGCGGGGCGAGCATAACCTGGAAAACCTGCTGGCGGCGTTTACAGCCGTGTGGGGTATGGCGGAGGTCTCCACCATGGCCGCCGTCGCCAAAAGCTTTGCAGGCGTGGAGCACCGCATCGAGCCGGTGCGCACGCTGAACGGCGTGCAGTGGTTCAACGATTCCATCGCCACCAGCCCCACGCGCGTCATCGCAGGGCTGCGGGCGTTTGACCAGAAGCTCATCATTATTGCAGGCGGCTCGGACAAAGGCATCAGCTTTGCGCCGCTGGCGCCGGAGCTGATCGCTCATGTGAAAACACTCATCCTTACGGGAGCCACCGCGCAGAAAATCGAAGATGCGGTGAAGGCGGACCCCGGCTTTGCCGAAAGCGGGCTTGTGATTTTGCGGGCGGCGGACATGCCTCAGGCCGTAGAGATGGCCAGAGCGGCGGCGCAGCCGGGCGATATCGTGTCTCTTTCGCCCGCCTGTGCCAGCTTTGACAGCTATCCCAATTTTGAGGCGCGAGGGCGCCATTACAAAGAGCTGGTGAACGCGCTGTGATCGCGGAACTGAATGAGAGCAATCGTCCGCAGTTTCTTGCCGCGGTGCGGGGCAGGCCCTATTTCGGGGATATCCTGCCCGTGCATCTGGCCGTATTCGGCCGCAGCGGCGCGCTGATGCGCTTTTATGTGGCGGATGGTTCCGCCGCCGTACAGCTCAAGGGCCGCAGCGCCGTGCTGTGCGGTACATACGACGCGGAGGAGACGGGCGCGTTCCTGCGTATGCAGGGCGTACGGTATGTGAATGCCGGCGGCGCGGCCCCGGCGGGGTACAGTCCTCTGTACGCGCTGCACAATCTGGTGCTGGCGAAAGCCGCCGCTCCGCCGTGCCCGGACGCTGTCCGCCTGACGCTGGACCGCGCGCCCGCGCCCGCCGAGGTGACGGATTTTATGATGCGCGGCGAGGACGACCCCGGCGCGTGGGACAATTTTTATTCCGAGCTCTGCACAAAGCTGGCCCGGGGCGCGGCCGAGGTGTGGGCCGTGCGGCGGGAGGGCGCGCTCGTTTCTACGGCGGGCGCTTACGCCCTTTCGCCGGATACCGCATATCTGGCCGCCGTTGAAACCTTGGAAGCGCTGCGCGGGCAGGGCATCGGCGGCTGGCTGACGGGCCTGCTTGCAGCGGATCTGGCAGCCCGGGGGCGGCGTGTGGCACTCTCCTGCAAAAAAGAACGGCTGAATTTTTACCACCGTCTTGGCTTTGCGGCGGAGGATACCGTGCAGCGCTATGCGCTGGACGGGCTGCCGGAGGAAAAATAAAGGGCCTGCGCAGCCGGGAGGAAAAACAGGGCGGCGTGCCGCCGACACTACGATGAAAGAGGACAGGGAATGATCGAGCAGTTTTATGATCTGTCGCGCCCGCTGCTGGACGCAGACGAAAGGGCGCTGGCGCTGTGCCGGGAGCAGTTTGCCCGGCTGGAAGAAATCAAGGAATACAACCAGCTGAAAATGCTGAAGGCTTTCACGGACTGCCGCGTGGGCGGCAGCCATCTTGTGGGTACCACAGGCTACGGCATGGACGACGCGGGGCGCGGAAAGCTGGAGGAAGTGTTCGCTGTGCTGACGGGCAGTGAGGCGGCGCTGTTCCGCCACAACTTTATGTCCGGAACGCATACGCTCAGTGTGGCACTGTTCGGTGTGCTGCGCCCGGGAGACCGCATGGTCGCCGTCACGGGCCGTCCCTACGACACGCTGGCCGGCGTGATCGGTATCGACGGCACCCATTACGGAAATCTGATGGAATTCGGCGTGCAGTACGATGAGGTGGATCTGCTGGCGGACGGCACGCCGGACCTTGCAGGCATTGCCCGGAAGTGCCGCGGGGCAAAGATGTGTTACATTCAGCGCAGCCGCGGTTACGCCGCGCGGCCCGCGCTTTCGCTGGAGCAGATCGAAGCCGTCAGCCGCGCAGCCAAGGCGGTGCAGCCGGATATCATCGTCATGGTGGACAACTGCTACGGAGAGTTCACCCAAAAACAGGAGCCCACCCAACGCGGGGCGGACCTGATGGCGGGAAGCCTCATCAAAAATCCGGGCGGCGGCATCGCGCCCACGGGCGGCTACATCGCGGGCCGGGCCGATCTGGTGGAGCTTTGCGCCCACCGCCTTTCCGCACCCGGCGTGGGCGGGGAGATCGGCTGCACGCTGGACATGCTGCGCGGCATGTATCTGGGCCTGTACTATGCGCCCGGCGTGGTGTGCGAGGCGCTGAAAACCAGCGTGTATGCAGCCTGTCTGTTCGAGCTTCTTGGTTATGCGGCCACCCCGGCTTACGGCGCGCAGCGGAACGACATTATCACCAGTGTGGAGACGGGCAGCCCGGAGGGCATGGTGGCACTGTGCGGCGGCGTGCAGGCGGGCAGTCCTGTGGACAGCTTTGCAGCGCCCGAACCGGGGGACATGCCCGGTTACGAGGATCCCGTCATCATGGCGGCGGGCGCATTTACCATGGGCAGCAGCATCGAGCTTTCCGCCGACGGCCCGCTGCGCGCGCCGTATACCGTGTATATGCAGGGCGGCCTGAATTTTGCCGCCGCCCGCGCGGGCGTGCTGCTGGGCGCGGACCGCATGCTGCGTCTGCGGCGCTCTGAATGAAACCCACCCCGAACGGAGGAGGAACATAAAATGAAAATATTCAACACGATGACGCGCAAAAAGGAAGAGCTCACGCCGCTGGTGCCGGGGGAATACCGCATTTATGTATGCGGCCCCACGGTGTACAACTATGTGCATATCGGCAATGCGCGCCCGGTGGTGGTGTTCGATACGCTGCGCCGCTATCTGGAGTATCAGGGAAACAGGGTGCTGTTTGTTTCCAACATCACGGACATCGACGATAAGATCATCGCCAAGGCCAATGAGGCGGGCGTTTCCATGCAGGAGTACGCGGGCCGTTATGAGGCGGAGTTTTTAAAGGATTGCGACGGTCTGAACGCACTGCCGCCCACGGTGCGCCCCCGCGCCACGGAGCACATCGACGAGATATTGTCCATCGTGGCGGACATCATTGAAAAAGGCTACGGCTATGTGGCCAAAAACGGCGACGTGTATTTCCGCGCTAAGAAATTCAAGGAATACGGCAAGCTTTCCCATCTGGTGCTGGAGGACCTTGAAAGCGGCAACCGCGCGCTTCGCAGCCAGATGGACGGCGATTTGAAAGAGGACCCCGCGGATTTTGCCGTGTGGAAGGCCGCGAAGCCTGGCGAACCGTACTGGGACAGCCCCTACGGCAAGGGACGTCCGGGCTGGCACATTGAGTGCAGCGCCATGGCGCGCAGGCATCTGGGCAAGACCATCGATATCCACGCAGGCGGCGAGGATCTGATCTTCCCTCACCACGAAAACGAGATCGCCCAGAGCGAATGTGCCAACGGCTGCACCTTTGCGCGATACTGGATGCACAACGGTTTTTTGAACATCGACAACCATAAGATGAGCAAAAGCGCCAACAATTTCTTTACCGTGCGCGAGCTGAGCGAGGTATACGGCTACGAGCCCATCCGTTACTTTCTGCTGACAGGGCAGTACCGCGGCCCGCTGAACTACACCGCCGAGCTGATCGGCGCATGCAAGGCCAGCCTGGAGCGCCTGTACACCTGCCGGAACAACCTGGACTTTGCCATTGAAAATGCTCACGGCGACGATGAGACGCTGGTGGAAAAGGCCGCGGCTGCCCGTGGAAAATTCTGTGCCGCCATGGACGACGACCTGAACACGCCCGATGCGCTGGCCGCGCTGTTTGACTTTGTGCGTGAGATCAACACGCTTGCGCCGCAGAGCAGCAGAGCCGCGCTGGAGGCCGCGGCGGATGCTTTTGACGCGCTGACGGGCGTGCTGGGCATCCTATATAACCGCAAGAAGGACGAGATCCCTGCGGATATCCTGGCGCTTGTGGACGAGCGCGCGGCCGCGAAAAATGCAAAGGACTGGGCCCGCGCCGACGCCATCCGCGCGGAGCTGACGGAGAAGGGCTATGTGGTGGAGGATACTCCCAAAGGCCCGAAAGTGAGCCGCGCAAAATAAGCCGCTCTATCCAAAACACATGACATATCAAACGCCCCGGCGCCGCTATAAACAGCGGCGCCGGGGCGTTTGTGTCGGATTTTTTATTGCTCCGCAATAAAAACGTATCCGGATGTCCGTGGGTCGTGCCCGGCCCACGGCATTAAAATCTCAAGCACCCGGGCACAAAGTGCCCGGGTGCGCGTAAAAACAGCAGCTGCGCTGCTGTTTTTTATGCCGCGTCTGCGGCTTCGCCGTCTGCATCCGGGGCGGCGGCAGTGTAGTCCAGGCTTACATCCACGCCCGCGTCACGGTCGGCCAGAGCCTGGGGAATGCCGGGAAAGAAGCGGGCCAGGCAGTCGCCGTGAGGGTGCAGGCCGTCGTAAAAATCGGCTGATGTGGCGGGAATGGCATAAGGATTATAGCTGCCGTACACGGGGATATTGTATTTTTTTCCAAGCGCGCGCGCGGCTTTCTCGGTGCCGAACAGGCCGCCGTAACGCTCGGTGTCCGATAGGGCGCGGTCGTAGATAATGGGGTGGTAGGGCGAGAGGAGGATGATGACGTTGACGCCCTTCTCCTGCATATACTGGAGCCATTTTTCAAAGATGGCCAGCCGCTGAGCGTCCGGTTCTGTGTAATAATCCAGACGGAACATGCCGTTATTGGCGACCTCCAGCGCGGCATGGTCCACGGCGTCCTGTTTCCAGCCGCGGAATTCCCGGTCGTACACCAGACTGCCGTCGGAACATTTTACCTCGGTATCCTGCTGATACAGGGCGCTGTCGTCCACGGTCTGGGTAGCGCCGCTCTTGTTGGAGCCCTTCAGCATATACTCGATGTTGCCCTGAAAATAGGTCAGATCAAACAGATTTTTCCATGTCTTGGAAAGGTCCTTTTTTTCATACTCTGTGGGAACGCCCAGCTTTTCCGTCAAAAATTCAGCATACAGCGATGGATCGTTGGAGCCGTTGGCGTCCACATCTGTATTGAACAGCCACGGGTCCAGCCCGATGATGACGTTTTTCGGCAGCTTGCCCGCCTTGTCATACAAAGAAAATACGCTCAGCACATCGTTGAAATCCCCGCCGGAGGTACCGCTGTTGTAAAAGCTGGTGCCGACCATTTCACGCGTCAACTGCAAAATGCGGCTGGAACCGAGGGCGATGGTCTCAGGGGTGGTCTCTTCGTTCATGTTGGCGACAATGACTTCAAGCACTTCGAGCTCACGTCCATTGAGCTGGTTGAACCCGACAACGTTTTTTCCTTCAAACAGCATCGTGGCGATCTCCCGAAGATAGGTATCGCCCAAGAAGTAGCCCTGACAATCCACGCCGTAATTGACTGCGACCAGCAACGCAAACACAGGTGTAAACAGCAGTGCCCCCAACGCCAGGCGCAGCGCGGAAAGCAAACGGCTGCCCAAAAAGCGCAATCGTTTTTTCATCTGCCGTCCTCCTTAAAACCTTCCGTAAATAGAGCCCGAGTTGGCAAATGAGCCGAAGAACAGCATGCCCAGCACCAGCGCGTAATACAGCGGCCACCGCAGGAAGATGGGTACCTTGCGGATGGTGCGGTTCACCGGCTCCTGCACAGATTCCAGCGTTTCCACCACAAGGATGCTCACAGCCAGTACCAGCGCCGTCTGCACCGAAAGCCCGATGGAAACAAGCGCGCGGCCAATGGCGTCCGGCGCGGTGAACAGCTTGCCCCAGCCCGAAAACAGATGGCCGTAGATATACAGCGCGTCCGCAATGCCCTTACTGCCTTCAAACACCTCCGACGAACGGAAGAAGATGATACAGCTTGTGAACAGCAGATAGGTAACAGCGGTCTGGAAAATGCGCCGCACAGGCGTGAAATGATACAGCGGATTATGCCGCGTCAATTTACGCCGCGCGTCCTGCGTGGCCTTGCCTACGCACAGGTAAACGCCGTTGAGAAGGCCCCACACCATCATAGACAGGGAGGCGCCGTGCCACAGACCGCTTACAAGGAAAACAACAAGCTGGTTTATGTACTGCCGCGCCTTGCCACGGCGGTTGCCGCCCAAAGGAATGTACAGGTAATCACGGAACCAGCTTGTCAGGCTGATGTGCCAGCGCCGCCACAGTTCGGTAAAGGAGCGGGCGCGCAGCGGCTGGCGAAAGTTTTCCGTCAATTCAAACCCAAACACGGCCCCCGCGCCAAGCGCCACGTCACATCCGGCGGAAAAATCACAGTAAAGCTGATAAGTATACAGCAAGCTGGCCAGCAGCAGGATGGGGCCGGTGTATGCGCCGTAACCCGGGTTGCCGTACACCGCATCCACCGCTGTTCCCAGCGTGTTGGCAATGACGAATTTTTTGAAAAAGCCCCACAGAATGCGGAACAGCCCGCCTGAAACGCGGGCGTAATCGAAGGTCTGCGGCGTTTTGAATTGGGGGATCATATGCTCCGCGCGCTCGATGGGGCCTGTGACGATACAGGGGAAAAAGCTGACAAAGAGCGCATAAAAGAAAAAGTTCTTCTCCGCACGCTGCCGGCCGCGGTACACGTCGATGACATAGCCCAGCGCGGCAAAGGTGAAATAACTGATGCCCACCGGCGCGAGAATATCCAGGCTGGGGGCCGTATAATGCAGGCCGAAGGAATCCAGCAGCGCAGCCAGCGTTTCGCCCAAAAAGTTGAAGTATTTATAATAGAACAGACAGCCCACGCACAGCGCCAGCGACACGACCAGACAGACGCGGCGCATCCATTTGACGCGCAGACGTTCCAGCAGCAGCGCCGCCGCCCAGGTGACGGCCGAGGCCGAAAGCAGCAGCGCCACAAAGCCCGCATTTTCCGGGTCGTACATATAAAACAGGTAACTGCACACCAGAAGCCAGTAGGGACGCACCGCCTTGGGCAGCACGAAGTAGGCCAGGCACGTGCCCGCCAGGAACACAAGGAACGCCACAGCGAAAAAGCTGCTCATGCGCAAAACTCCTTCCGGGGAGGATCGCCGCCCATGGGCGGCGCCAGACTATTGAAAAAGGCAAAGAAGTAAAAGAAGCGTCCGGGGAAAAAGCTGGCGGTGGCAAAGTCATGCATCTTTGCGCGGCAAAGTGCAGGCCACGCGGCGAATGCCGCCAAAAAGGGGTGGTGATTGCGCCCGCAGGCGCGTGTCGGAACGGTGCGAAGCCTCCCTTGCGGGCAACCGCGCTGAAAGCGCGGCTCTTAGCGCGCAGACGCCCCCGCAGGGCCAGTGCCGAGGCATGTGTAGAGCGAAGCGGCCGCCGAAGGCCGCCGTGCGCGGCGAACGGGGCCAAAGGCCCTGGTCGTAAGCAGTTTGGCGGAAAAGCGCAGCGTTTTTGACAAGCTGTCGCCGCCTTTGGACGGCGCGTTACGAGGTTTTTTCGTTTTCCGTTTGCTTATCCTGCGCCGCGAGCTGCGCTTCCAGTCTGCGCACGCGCTCTTCCAGGAGGGCGTTTTCCTGCGCAAGGCGCTTGATCTTTTCCGCGAAGCCGGAGACGATGCTGGAAAGGCTGAGCAGCAAAAGCAGGATGAACGCGATGACAAGGAGGAATACCACGTTCACGGGCACAGCCATGCCCAGCAGGTCTGTCAGCACCAGAACGACATAAGGAAATACTGCGAAAACGAGCAGCACTCCGGCCGAAATGAGCCAGATGATGGAGTACCGCACCGTGAGCTTTTTCTTTTTGAGCAGCCACAGGATGAGGGCAAGATAGCACACCGCACCCAGCAAAAGGCCGATACGCAGGATAGGGCTGATGCTCTGCCAGTTCATGCGCGGCCCTCCTTCCGTCTGCCGGAGGTGATGCGGAACACCACCAGCGCAATGCTCACCTTCACCATATAATAAACCGATTTAAAAGGGCTGATGGACGATTTGCCGCCCATGCGCTCTTCCATGACGACCGGGGCTTCGCCCACGCGGTAGCCGTTCAGAACAGCGGTGATAATGGCCTCCGGCTCCGGGTAGTCCTGGGCGTAATGGTCAGCAAAATAGGCGGTCAGTTCCTTGTTGCAGGCGCGGAAGCCGCTGGTGGTGTCCAGTATGCGCACGCCGCACAGAAGACGGATCATCACGCTGATGAAGTTGATGCCCAGCCGGCGCATGAAGCTCGTCTGAAAGCCCTCCTTCGTGATAAAACGGCTGCCGATGCACATGTCCAGCCTGCCCTCGGCCACGGGCCGCACCACGTCCGCCAGAAACAACGGGTTGTGCTGGCCGTCGCCGTCCATCTGCACGGTGACGTCATAGCCGTGCTCCCGGGCGTATAAGTAGCCGCTCTGTACGCCGCCGCCGATGCCAAGGTTTACGGGCAGAGAAATGTAATTGTAGCCGCGGGCTCTGCACAGCGCCGCGCTGCCGTCGGTGGAGCAATCGTTGACGATCAGGTAATCCACGTCCGGCGCGGCAGCGTGCAGGCGTTCCACCACGCGGTCCAGGTTTTCTTCTTCGTTGTAGCAGGGGATGATCACAAGGGTCTTCAAACCGTCACCTCTTTGGGCGGGCGCGCCCGCCGTATCAAGTAGTAATACGCGGCAAAAAAAGGTTTTGTTACATTTTTTTACCGGAAAGCACAAAATCCTCCAGCTGCCGCAGCAGCGGCTCACGCCGGAAATGGGTTTCGTAATAGGCCCGGCCCGCACGGCCAAGGGCCGCGCGCCGCTCCGGCGGCATATCGGCCAGGGCCAGCAGGTTTTCGTACAGTCCGTGTACGTCGCCTGCGGGGCTCGTTAAACCGGCGGCGGCTTCGTCCATCACGCGGGCGGCTTCACCGCTCACCGAAACAAGGCATGGCCGCCCGGCGGCTAAGTAGCTGGTGATTTTTGCGGGCACCGTCAGTCCCACGTCCTCGCTGGCATTCAGTGCGGCAAACAGTGCGTCCGCCATCGTGTGATAGGCAGGGATATCCGTTACGGGATGCTGTCCCTCGAATGTGAACCAATCCGCTACATCCGCTGCGGCAATTTCCTGCTCAAGGGCGTCGCGGCTCATGCCGTCTCCCACGATAACAAAATGCACGTCCCGGCGGTCCGCCGCTTTCAGCCGCCGCGCGCATTCCACCAGAAGCGGCAGGTTCTGCGCGGGGCTGATGTTGCCCGCGAACACCACGTTGAACCGCCCGGCAAAGCGGCTTTCCAGAGCCGCGTCATGCACGTCCTGCGCATACAGGTCTTCACAGTATTGGGGCACCACGGTGCGCTGCGCCCGGGGCGCGATGGCGGCCAGGCGTTCGTCCAGAGCCGGGCTCATGGCCACAAGGCGTTCGCTGCGGCGGTAAAACCAGTGGGAAACGCCCGCGGCCACGGCGCGCAGCGCCTTGTTTCGCACAGGCATCACAGAATACAGGTTTTCCGGCCAGAGGTCCAGCACGTAGGTGGTGAGCGGCACGCGGTGCAGCTTTGCGTACACGACGGCGGGCAGCATCATCAGCACGGGGCTGGTTTCGTAGCAGAACACGGCGTCATATTTCCTTCCGTGCAGGCGCGGCAGATTGAACAGCGCCGTAACGGGGAAGGAAATATAATTGAGGAAGATGCGCAGGGAGGTGTTGCCCCTGCGGCGTATTTCGCCCGCGCGGAAGATCTGCACGCCGGCATGGCTCTCGCGCCGGGGGCCGGTATAACGGTACCCCTCAAACCACTCGCCTTTTGGATAGTTGGGCAGGCCGCACAATACATCCACCTCACAGCCGTCTTCCGCAAAGCCCGCGCAGATGTCGGTGATGCGGAAATTTTCGGGCCAATAGTGCTGGCTCACCACAAGAATGCGTTTGCCTTTCACGCAAAAACTCCTTTTTTCAGTGTTCCGGGGTGGGAAAAAGACGGCAAAGCATCAATCCTTGCGCCATACCATTTTGTTTACAACGCCCACATAGCTCTGGATGATCTTCACCACTTTGACGGAAACGTCCTCGGTGTAATTGGGTACGGGAATGCCGAAATCGCCGTTTTGATTCATGGCCACGGCGGTAGCCACGGCCTGCTCCACGCCGCCCCCGCTGATGCCCGCAAGGATAAAGCAGCCTTTGTCCAACGCCTCGGGCCGTTCGGTGGAGGTGCGGATGCACACCGCGGGAAAAGGGCGGCCGACACTGGTGAAGAAACTGGATTCCTCGGGCAGCGTGCCGGAATCGCTCACCACGCAGAAGGCGTTCATCTGCAGGTGGTTGTAATCGTGGAAGCCCAGCGGTTCATGCAGCCGCACCCGGGCGTCCAGCTTGAAATTCCGCTGCTCGAGAAATTTTTTGCTGCGGGGGTGGCACGAATACAGAATGGGCATGTCGTAGGCTTCGGCCAGACGGTTGACGGAACGGAACAGGTCGAGAAAATTTTTCTCGGTGTCGATGTTCTCCTCCCGATGGGCCGAGAGCAGGATATAGCGCCCTTTTTCAAGGCCCAGCCGCTCCAGCACATCGCTGGCTTCGATCTTGGCAAAATTGGCACGCAGGACCTCGGCCATGGGGCTGCCCGTCACATAGGTGCGCTCTTTGGCCGTGCCCTCGGCGTTCAAATAGCGGCGCGCATGCTCGGAGTAGCACAGGTTCACGTCGCTGATGTGGTCCACGATGCGGCGGTTGGTCTCCTCGGGCAGGCACTCGTCAAAGCAGCGGTTGCCGGCCTCCATGTGAAAGACGGGGATGTGCAGGCGCTTGGCTGCGATGGCGGAAAGACAGCTGTTCGTGTCGCCCAAAATCAGCAGCGCGTCGGGCTTCTGCTGCGCCATCAGCGCATAGCTCTTGGCAATGATGTTGCCGATGGTCTCTCCCAGATCACTGCCCACGGCGTTCAGATAAAAATCCGGCGCGCGCAGTTCCAGATCCTCGAAGAAAATCTGGTTGAGCGTATAGTCGTAATTCTGGCCCGTGTGGACCAGAAGCTGATTGAAATACCGGTCGCATTTTTTGATGACGGCGGAAAGGCGGATGATCTCCGGCCTTGTGCCGACGATGGTCATGAGTTTGATCTTTTCCATGTTCACACCTCAAGGAAATAGGTATCCGGATGCTCCGGGTCAAAGGGCTCGCTGGCCCACATCACGGTGACCATATCACTCTCGCCTACATTCTCAATGTTGTGGGTGTAGCCCGTGGGAATGTCCACCACTTCCAGCTTATCGCCGGAGACGCGGTATTCGTACACGGCTTCGGTGTTCAGCCGGCGGAAGCGGATGATGCCCTCGCCCTTCACCACCAGAAATTTCTCGTTTTTGGTGTGGTGCCAGTGATTGCCCTTTACGACGCCGGGCCTGGAAATGTTGACGGACACCTGTCCGCGCTCCGGGGTGCGCAGGAACTCCGTAAAGCTGCCACGCGCATCGCAGTGCATGTCCAGCGGATAGGAGAAGCCGTCTGTGGGAAGATAAGAAAGGTATGTCGCATACAATTTCCGTGTGAAGGCGTCGCCCATGTTCGGTACGTCCAGCTTGCCGCGGCTGCCGCGGAAGCTTTCAATCAGCTCCGCCAGACGGCCAAGCGTCACATCATAGGCGTCGCACATCAGATGGCAGTAGCCGGGAATGGAGCAGTCCCGCGCGGCACGCCCCTCCATCGCGGCGATGAAGCTGGCCACCACGTCGTCGATGTATACCAGAGGGAAGCTGTATGCCGGGTCCCGCACGTCGATGGGCAGGCCGTTTGCGATGTTGTGGCAGAACGTGGCCACAACGCTGTTGTAGGACGGGCGGCACCATTTGCCGAACACGCCCGGCAGGCGGTACACCAGCGCAGGCGCGCCGGTGGCGCGCTCGTGGGCGAAAATAAGCTCCTCAGCCTCCCGCTTGCTTTTGCCGTAGTCATTGTCCAGCTCCGCCTGGATGGATGAGGTGACGAGCACAGGCGCTTTGTTGCCCGCCGCGGCCAGCAGGGCGAGCAGGTGCTCGGTGAAGCCCCGGTTGCCCTCGTAAAATTCATTCGCATTTTGGGGACGGTTCACGCCCGCCAGATGGAACACAAAGTCCGCCCGGGCGGCGTAGTCCGCCAGAAGCTCTTTTGGCGTGTCGACGTCGAACAAAAGCAGGTCGTTCCAGCCTTCATTGCGAAGCTGGGCGACAAGGTTTTTTCCCACAAAACCGCCCGCCCCTGTAATGAGCAGCGTTTTTTTCTTATTTTCCAAGCGCGGCCAGCTCCTCTTTCACATATTCAAGGCTCAGTAGCTTGTCCACGACCTCGTCCACCGTCAGGCGGCGGGTATTGTGGCTGGTGTAGTCCTCGGGCGCCTGGGTGCGCACCTCGCCGTTGACAAAGTATTTGTCGTAGTTCAGATCGCGGCCGTCGGCGGCCACGCGGTAATAACCGCCCAGGTCCTCGCTGCGCGTTTTTTCCTCTCGGGTGAGCAATGTTTCATACAGCTTTTCCCCGTGGCGCGTGCCGATGATGTGCGTGCCGGTATCGCCGAACAGCTTCTGCACGGCTTTGGCAAGGTCCCCAATGGTGGAGGCGGGGCTTTTCTGCACAAACAGGTCGCCGGGGTTGGCGTGCCCGAACGCAAAGGCCACAAGGTCCACGGCTTCGTCCAGGCTCATCAGGAAGCGGGTCATCTCCGGGTCGGTGATGGTGATGGGCTTGCCCGCTTTGATCTGGTCGATAAACAGGGGGATAACGCTGCCGCGGCTGGCCATGACGTTGCCGTAGCGGGTGCAGCAGATGGTGGTAGCCTCGGCCTTGACGGTGCGCGCCTTCGCGCCGATAACTTTTTCCATCATTGCCTTGCTGATTCCCATGGCATTGATGGGGTACGCCGCTTTATCGGTGGAGAGGCAGACAACCTTTTTTACGCCCGCGTCGATGGCGGCTGTCAATACGTTGTCGGTGCCCAGCACGTTGGTGCGCACGGCCTCCATGGGAAAGAACTCGCAGCTCGGAACCTGCTTGAGCGCGGCCGCATGGAAGATATAGTCCACGCCGCGCATCACGCCGCGCAGGCTGTCCGGATTGCGCACGTCGCCGATATAAAATTTGATCTTGCCGCTCAGCTCCGGATATTTGAGCTGGTAATCGTGGCGCATATCGTCCTGCTTTTTTTCGTCGCGGGAAAAGATGCGGATCTCGCCGATGTCTGTGGATAAAAAGTGTTTGAGCACCGTATTGCCGAAAGAACCGGTGCCGCCCGTGATGAGCAGTGTTTTACCTGCAAATACTGTGGATTCCATATCGAAACCTCCAAGAATGGGCGCGCGGCCCTGTAATGTCACGTAAGAAAAGTATAACCTTGTACAGTATACCATAATCCGCCCGGGATGCCAAGATTTTGACGGATTTCGCCGTTTGACGGTCCGCTTTGGTTCTGGTATTATTTTCTTAGCTGTCCTGCGCAGCGGCGCGCGGCGCGGAAAGCAGCGCCTGCGCAACAAAGGCGCGTGCGAAAACAAGCCTGTCCGTCTGCAGGTGTGAAGAGATTCAGCTCGGCTTCAAAAAAGACAAAGCTTCCCATTATTAAAAAAGGAGATTGATCGATTTTTATGGACACAGTCCTGCCCAGTTTATTTCTGCAGGTCATACTCATTGCCTCCAACGCGTTTTTCGCCATGAGCGAGTTTGCGGTGGTGTCCGTCAACACACAGAAGATGAAGCGCCTGGCCGAGGGCGGCAGCAAGCCCGCCGCGCGTCTGCTCGTCATCACCGAGGCTCCGTCGGACTTCCTGGCCACCATTCAGGTGGGCGTTACGCTGTCCGGCTTTCTGGCTTCGGCCGCAGCCGCGGACAGCTTCGCGGACCCATTGGTCTCCGCGCTGTCGTTCATTCCCATTCCCGCGTCTACGCTGCGCGGCGTGACGGTGTTTCTCATTACCATTATTCTTTCTTATTTCATGCTGATTTTCGGCGAGCTTGCGCCCAAGCGCATCGCTATGAAAAATCCGGACGGCGTGGCGCTCAAGGTCGTGGGCGTCATATGGGCGCTGAACAAGGTGTGCAAGCCCGTCATCAAGCTGATCGCCGCGTCCACCAACCTTGTGCTGCGTCCGCTGGGCATCGGCCCGGCCAGTGACGAGGAGCCGGTGGCGGAGGAAGATATTCTGATGATGGTGGAGGCCGGCGAGGAGACAGGCACCGTGGACGAACGCGAGCACGAGATGATCAAAAACATTTTCGAGTTCGACGACCGCAAGGTGTCCGAGATCATGACGCACCGCACCGATGTGGTGGGCGTGCCCGTGACGGCCACGCTGCAGGACATCGTGGCGCTGCAGGCGGAAAACCGTTTCTCGCGCATCCCGGTATATAAAGAGGACCTGGACGATATCGTGGGCGCTGTGTTCGTAAAAGACCTTGTCCCCCTGCTTGAGCCGGGCCGATATGCCGACGCCACGCCGGAAAAATACATGCGAAGCGTGCTGTATGTGCCCGAGGGTATGACGTGCTCCAACCTGCTGCACGCATTTCAGAAAGCGCGTGTGCACCTGGCCATCGTCGTAGACGAATACGGCGGCACGGAAGGCATGGTGACCATGGAGGACCTGCTGGAGACGATCGTGGGCGATCTGGACGACGAGCACGAGGACGACAATGCCGTCGTCACGCTGGCGGACGGCGTGTATGAGGTGGGCGGCGATGTGCCTGTGAATGAACTGGAGGGCCTTTTGGGCGAGGACATTTTTGAAAATGCCGACTGTGATACCATCGGCGGCTTCATCACCGAGACATTGGGCCGTATCCCGCAGGCGGGCGAGACGCTGCCGCTGGAGACACTGGGCTATACCCTCACCGTAGCGGAAGCCACGCCCCGCGCCGTGACGAAGGTGACCATCACCCGCACGGCTGAAAAAACGGCCGATCCGCAGCCCGCGCCGGAGCAGAAGCGCCGCTTCGGACGCAAAAAAGACAGGGACGGGGAAAAGTGAGCCTGTCCCGGAACGAAAGCAGGCGCAAACCCGGGCACGGACTTGTCCGGGCGCCTGAACCACAAAGCCCGGTGTGGCGATAAAACAAAGGAGAGCTGAACAATGCGCGCTTATGAACGCCTGATGAATTATGTAAAAGTACACACCACATCCCAGGACGGCACGGGGCGAACGCCCACTACGGAGCGCCAGCTGGATCTGGCGCGGATTCTGGCGGAGGAGATGCGCGCCATGGGCATAGCCGACGCGCGCGTGGATGGCTTCGGCTATGTGTACGGAAGCCTGCCCGCCACGCCCGGCTGCGAAAAAAGCCCGGCCATCGGCTGGATCGCCCACATGGATACGGCCCAGGCATTCTCCGGCGAGAATGTGAAGCCCATTCTGCATGAGAATTATGATGGCGGCGACGTGGCCCTGCCGCAGTGCGGCCGCGTACTGAAAACGTCCGAGTTCCCGTTCCTGAAAGAGCTGAAGGGAAAAACGCTCATCACGGCCGACGGCTCCACGCTTCTGGGCGCGGACGATAAGGCGGGCATTGCGGAGATATTGACGGCATGTGAACAGCTCCTGCAAAGCGGCGCGCCCCATGGCCCGGTGAAGATCGCCTTCACGCCGGACGAGGAAGTGGGCGAAGGCGCAGACCATTTCGACGTGCCGGGCTTCGGGGCGGCTTATGCCTATACGATGGACGGAGGCGAGGTGGGCGAGATATCCTACGAGAACTTCAACGCCGCGTCCGCTGTGTTCCGCATCACGGGCGTTTCGGTACACCCGGGCAGCGCCAAGGACACCATGGTAAACGCGCTGAAGCTGGCCTGCGAGATCGACGGCATGCTGCCGCCGCGGGAGGTGCCTGAGCACACCGAGGGCCGGGAGGGCTTTTTCCACATGGACGCTCTGTCCGGAGACACGGCTGCCGCGCGTCTGGAATATATCGTGCGCGACCATGACCGGGAAAAGTTTGAGGCGCGCAAGGAGCTGCTGCGCGGCGTGGAAAAGGCCATGACGGAAAAGTATCCCACGGCGCGGGTGGAGCTTGCGCTCAAGGACAGCTACTACAATATGCTGGAGCAGATCCGTCCCTGCATGCACCTCATCGACAATGCGAAAAAGGCCTGCGAGGCGGCGGGCATACAGTGGTTTGAGGAGGCGACGCGCGGCGGCACAGACGGTGCGCGGCTGTCGTATATGGGTTTGCCCTGTCCGAACCTGGGAACCGGGGGCCATAACTTCCACGGGCCTTACGAGTGTATCACGGCAGAAAGTATGGACAAGGCCGTGGAGATCATTTTAAATATCATCGCGCTGTACGCGGCGTAAGCGGGGATAGCTTGAAAGGGGCGTGCCCCTTTCATTGAAAATCACTGCGGGCAGGCCCAAAGGGCTGCCCGTGAGCGGGCGCGCGGCGCGCGCCCGGTATGGACAAGGCCGTGGAGATCATTTTAAATATCATCGCGCTGTACGCGGCGTAAGCGGGGATAGCTTGAAAGGGGCGGCCCCTTTCATTGAAAATCACTGCGGGCGCGAGGCCTGGACAAATAAGCACAAAACGGGGAGGCCGCGCCTCCCCTCTTTTTTATTTGCGTTTTGTGAAATTTGCGCAAAATATGCGGAAATATGAAATATTTTGTTCCTGCCGGACGTATAACAAACAAAGGGATGCCCCAGAGGGAAAGGAAGTGCTTTGTTGTGAAAAAAACTGTATGGAAGCTGTTCGCACCGGCGCTCTGCGCCGCTGTGCTGTTTGCCGCGTGTTCAAAGGATGACAGCTCGTCTTCGCGTCCGCAGAGCGTTTCAACACCGCCTGCAAGCTCCAGCGTACCGCCGGCAAGCGCGTCGTCGCAGCCTGCAAGCTCCAGCAGCGCGGCGTCATCGGAGGCGGCAAGCAGCGCGCCGGCGTCCAGCTCCGCCGCTTCGTCCTCCGCGGCCACCACGCCCACGCAGAGCACACGCCGCGGCGCTACGGTACGCGCGGACGGAGGCCTGCGTCTGCGCGCATCCGCCAGCGAAAAAAGCGAAAAGCTGCTCACAATCCCCGACGGAACGCACATCGAGTGCACCGGCTGGCAGAGCGGGTGGGCCAAAACGACCTACGAGGGCAAAACAGGCTATGTCTCGGCAGTGTACTTATTGTATGACGGCAAGGTGCGTGCGGACGGCGGCCTGCGCCTGCGCAGCGGCCCGGGCGAAAGCTACGAAAAACTGCTCACCGTGCCGGACGGCACCGTGCTGCCCTGCATTTCCCAGGGGGACGGCTGGGTGAAAACGACCTACAACGGCAAAACAGGTTATGTTTCTCAGGACTATCTGCTGGTTCCTGTCACCGTGCGCGCGTCCACGGGCCTGAACCTGCGCGCCTCTGCCAGCGAAACGGCCGAAAAACTGCTCACCATTCCCAACGGCACCGTAGTGCAGTGCTACGGCAACAAGGAGAATGAGTGGGCCAGGGTAGCTTACAACGGCAAGGCGGGCTATGTTTCCTATCTTTATATCGCCTATGATTGAGCGGTGAAACGGGCTCGAAGAAACTGAAAACGGGGCTTAAAGGAAGTGTTTATCCATGAGAAAAACAGCGATATTCATTTTTGCAATAACGCTTTGCGCGCTGTTGCCCGGCTGCGGAAAAGCAACGACCATCAGCCTTCCGTTTGCAGCCTCGGACGTGGAAAATGTTGAAATGTACCATTATGTCGTTCCGGCATCCGCTGAAAAAAAGATCATCACGCAGGCGGATGACATCGGCGCGCTCTGCGCCCTGTTTTCGGAATTGCCTGTGAGCGACCGGAAAACCGAGCCGGTCGCGGGGGGAGCGGTAACGAGCTTCCGGTTCAACCTTTCGGATCATACAAACTATGAAATTATTTATTGCGCAGAGGCTGTTAAGAAAGGCCGATTGAAGCTCCCGGCAGAACAGCAGGATTATTTCACCTCCGCGGATATTGGAGGCTGTTGGGATGGCTGTGCTTATGAAGCGGTGGATACAGGCGAAAGTGAACTGCCGTCATACGATTGAACCACGGTTTTCCGGCGGTTCAAAACCGCATGACGGAGCTGCTGTAAGTAAAAAAGAACCGTTGGGGGCGGCTGCCGCGGCATGCTGTTCCGGCGTATAAAAGCGCGTTCCGTCCGGGCCTGTGGCTTTGCGGAGCGCGCTTTTTATCATTCCACATAAAAGCGGCTTTCTTTTTCGGTGCAGAATGTGTAAACTGGAGAAAAGCATAAAATTTTTTAAAATGCTTTACCAATTTACTTGACTAAAGCAAACGGCTGTATTATACTGCTTTTATCACGGAAAACGGAGCGGCCGCACCGGCCGGAAACGCCGCCGTGGACGGCGAAAGCGGGAGCCGGCTTTGCCTGGCCCGCCCGCGCCGCAGAACAAAGGGGGCAAGCGCCAATGGAGATTGAAACGGGACGTCTGCCGAAAGACGAACAGGTGCCGCTGCTTTTGCGCGGACTGTTCGAGCAGCGCGGCTACCGCCGCTACCGGATGAGCAATTTTGAAGCTTATGACCTGTACCGGGAGAATAAAAACTTTCTCGAAAGCGAAGGGATCATCACCTTCACCGATGCGTCGGGCCGGTTGATGGCTCTGAAGCCGGACGTTACCATGAGCATCGTCAAGCATACCAAGCCGGACGCTGTTTCCAGCAAGCTGTATTATGTGGAAAACGTGTTCCGTCTGGCGCCGCAGAGCGGCGAATACCGGGAGATCAGCCAGATGGGCCTGGAGTTCATTGGCGGCCAGGGCGGCTATGCCGAGGCCGAGGCTGTTGAATTGGCCGTGCGCAGCCTTGCGGCCATTGGGCCGCAAACGGTGCTGGACGTGGGCCACATGGGTTTCATCACGAGCCTGCTGGACGTGCTGGGCGTCAGGGAGGAAGCTCGCGCCGCCGCGCTGGACGCGCTGCGGGCCAAAAACGCCCACACCTTGCGGGCCATCGCGGCCGAAAGCGGCTGCACGGAGGAAGAGGCGGGCCAGCTTGCCGCGCTGGCGGCTTTGGCCGGGCCCTTCCCCGAAACGCTGGACGCCGCCCGCGCGCTGGTGGCCGCGCCGGGCATGGCGGACGCCTGCGGCGAGCTGCAGAGCCTGTACGACGCGCTGGAGGCTGTGGATGCGGCGGATACTCTGCGGCTGGATTTCTCCACGCTCAACGACATCGACTACTACAACGGCGTTGTGTTCAAGGGTTATGTCCGGGGCGTGCCCCGGGCCGTGCTGGCGGGCGGGCGTTACGACAACCTGATGCGCCGCTTCGGCAAGCCGCAGCCCGCCGTGGGCTTCGCGCTGTACCTGGGCGGGCTGGGCCGGGCGTTTGCGGAAAAATCCGATTACGACGTAGACACTCTTCTTTTGTATGATGCAGGCCAAAGCCCGGCGCAGGTGGCGCGGGCGGTACAGAGCATTTTAAAAAGCGGCCGCAGCGTAAGGGCCGAACAGAGCGCGCCGGAGGGCCTGCGTGTGCGCCAGACGCTGCGCCTTGGCCCGGACGGAGCGGTCCCCGTGACAGGAGGTGGCGGCATATGCTGAATATCGCCTTGCCCAAGGGACGCTTGGGCGACAAGGTATACGGGCTGTTTTCCTCCATTGGATACGACTGCGCGGCCATTTACGAGGACAACCGGAAGCTGGTGTTTGAAAACCCGGAGCGCGGCGTGCGGTACCTGCTGGTGAAGCCCAGCGACGTGGCCATCTATGTGGAGCACGGAGCGGCGGACATCGGCGTGGTGGGCAAGGACGTGTTGCTGGAAACACAGCCCGATGTATATGAGCTGCTTGATTTGCAGCTGGGCCGCTGCCGTCTGGCTGTGGCAGCGAAAAACGGCTGGCAGGAGGACCTTTCGCTGCCATTGCGCGTGGCGACGAAGTACCCCCGCGTGGCAAAAGAGTATTACGAGGCGCAGGGCCGCCAGATCGAGATCATCCGGCTGAACGGCAGCATCGAGCTTGCGCCCATTCTGGGCCTTTCGGATGTGATCGTGGACATCGTGGAAACAGGCACGACGCTGAAGGAGAACGATCTGGGCGTGTTCGCGGACGTGGCCCAAAGCAGCGCGCGGCTCATTGCAAACAAGGCGAGCTATCAGTTCAGCGCCGGCGTCATCGACGGCATCTGCGGGAAGTTGAGGGAAAAGCTATGATTCGTGTGTTCAAAAGCGGGGAAGTGGCCCGCGCGGATATTTTATACCGGGGAGAATCCGGCAGCACGCAGGCCGTGGAGGACGCGGTGGCGGATATTCTGGCCGATGTGAAGAAAAACGGAGACGCGGCGGTGCTGCGTTATTGCGAAAAATTCGACGGTGTGAAGCTGGCGGGGCTGCGCGTGGCGCAGGCGGATATCGACGCGGCCTACGAAGCGGCGGACCCGGAATTCATCCGGACGCTGACGATGGCCGCTGGCAACATCGAGGCCTTCCACAAACGGCAGATCCGCCGGAATTTTGTCATCAACGACACGCCCGGCGTGGTGCTGGGCCAGAAGGTGACGCCCATTGAGCGGGTGGGCCTGTATGTGCCCGGCGGCACGGCCAGCTACCCCTCCAGCGTTCTGATGAACGCTATTCCGGCGCGTCTGGCGGGCGTTTCGGAGATCATAATGGTAACGCCTCCCGCAAAGGACGGCAGTGTGGCGCCGGCCATTCTTACGGCCGCAAGGGTGGCGGGCGTGACGGCCATTTACAAAATGGGCGGCGCGCAGGCCGTGGCGGCGCTGGCCTACGGGACCGAAAGCGTGCCGAAGGTGGATAAGATCGTCGGCCCGGGAAACATTTTTGTGGCCGCCGCCAAGCGCCGGGTATACGGCATCGTGGACATCGACATGATCGCAGGCCCCAGCGAGATACTGGTGCTGGCCGACGCTGCGGCGAACCCCGCCTATGTGGCAGCGGACCTGCTGAGCCAGGCCGAGCACGACAGGCTGGCCACCGCGGTGCTGGTGTGCGACAGCGAGGCGCTGGCCGGGGCGGTTTCGGCGGAGCTGGAGCGGCAGATTCCCTTGCTGCCCCGGGCGGACATCGCCCGCGCGTCCATCGACAACAACGGCAAGATCATCATTGCACGGGACATGGCCGAGGGCGTGGACATCGCCAACGAGATCGCGCCCGAGCATCTGGAGGTCTGCGTGGACGACCCGTTCAGCCTTTTGAACAGCATCCGCAACGCGGGCAGCATCTTTTTGGGAAAAAACGTGCCCGAGGCGCTGGGCGATTATTTCGCAGGGCCGAACCACACGCTGCCCACGCTGGGGACGGCGCGCTTTTCCAGCCCGCTTTCCGTGGATGATTTCGTGAAAAAATCCAGTTTTATTTATTACACGAAAGAGGCGCTGGGTGCGGTGCAGGAGCGCATCGTCGATTTTGCCGAGCGCGAGGGGCTTTCCGCTCACGCGCGCAGCGTGTCCATCCGGTTCGAGGACGGGCAGTAAGACGAAGCAAAGGGGAAAAGCGAATGGAGTTTATTGCGTTCATCGTGACGGTGCTTGTGGGCTTTGTGGCGGAAAGCCTGCTGGGGAATTGGCTGAACTGGCCCGGTGTGGGCGCAGTTTTCGCCGCTGCGGCAGCGGCGGCGTTCATTCTTCGGGCGCTGCGGCGTAAAGAAGCGCCTGCCGAAACACAAAGCGATGCCCAATCCCCGGGCGGTTGCCCCGGCGGGCAGGAAAAATGATTTTTGGTGCAGGGAGGCAGAGAAACGCATGAGCCGTTTTTTGGCGGGCGCGCTGCGCGCCGTTACGCCCTATACGCCCGGGGAGCAGCCGCGGGGCGTGGAAACCCTTATCAAACTGAACACGAATGAAAACCCGTACCCGCCCAGCCCGAAGGTACTGGAGGCGCTGAACGGCCGCGCGGCGGAAAACCTGCGCCTGTATTCGGACCCCGCGTGCGCGGATTTTCTGGCCGCGCTGGCAGAGACGTTCGGCGTGGGCCGGGACCAGGTGTTCGCGGGCAACGGCTCGGACGAGGTTCTGGCGTTTGCATTCCTCGCGTTTTGCGAAAAGGGCGTGGCATTCGCAGACATCACCTACGGCTTTTACCCGGTGTTCGCGCAGCTGTTCGGCATCGCGGCGCAGGAGGTGCCGCTCCGGGAGGATTTTTCGGTGAATACAGGCGATTATGCGGGTGTGCCGGGCACGGTGTTCCTGGCAAACCCCAACGCGCCCACGGGCCTGTGCCTGCCGCTGGCGGAGATCGAGGCGCTCCTTCGGCAGGACCCGGACCGCCTGGTGGTGGTGGACGAGGCCTATGTGGATTTCGGCGGAGAGAGTGCCGCCTGCCTGCTGGGCCGGTACGACAATCTGCTGGTGGTGGGCACCTTTTCCAAAAGCCGAAGCCTCGCGGGCGCGCGGCTGGGTTATGCCGTGGGCAGCCCGGCGCTCATCTCGGACCTGAACACCGTCAAATTCAGCTTCAACCCCTATAATATCAACCGCCTGACGCTTCTGGCGGGCGAGGCCGCGCTGGCCGACGCACCCTACTTCGCGCGCTGCTGCACGCAGGTAGCCGCCGTGCGGGACGAGACGGCGCAGGCCCTTCGCGCGTTGGGCTTCACAGTGACAGACAGCAAAACAAACTTTCTGTTCGCGGGCGCGCATCCGGCTGTTTCCGGAGGAGAATATTATGCAGCGCTGCGGCAAAGCAGCATTCTTGTGCGGCACTTTACGCTGCCGCGTATCGAGAACTGGGTGCGTATCACCGTCGGCACCGCCGCGCAGATGCAGCGCCTTGTGGATGTGACAAAGCAGATACTGGACGCGCGGCACAGCGCCGCGCGCTGACAAAAAACACACGAAACAGGAGGGTTTGCCATGAGCATGCGCATCGTAAAATCCGCGCGCCGCACCGACGAAACGGAGATCAGCCTGACGCTGAATCTGGACGGTTCAGGCATTTACGACGTGGACACGGGCTGCGGTTTTTTGAACCATATGCTGGAGCTGTTCAGCCGCCACGGCCGGTTCGACCTCACGCTCGCCTGCCGCGGCGACGTGCAGGTGGATTATCACCATACCGTGGAGGATATCGCCATCGTGCTGGGCCGCGCGTTCAGCGAGGCGCTGGGTGATCGCGCCGGCATCAACCGCTACGGCACCTGTACGCTGCCCATGGATGAGGCGCTCATCCTTGCGGCTGTGGACATCAGCGGGCGGCCGGCCGTGGGCTATGCGCTGGAGGTCCCCACCGAAAAGGTGGGCGATTTCGACACCGAACTGGTGGAGGAATTCCTGCTGGGCTTCGCGCGCAGCCTGGGCTGCGCGGTGCATGTGCGCCGCCTGGCGGGCACAAACAGCCACCATATCATCGAGGGCATGTTTAAGGCGCTGGCCCGCGCGCTGAAAGAGGCCGTCGCCATCGATGAAAAATACGCGCTTGAGATCCCATCCACCAAGGGGACGATTTTGTGAATGCGGAGGGACGGATATGATCGCGGTGATCGATTACGGCGTTGGCAACCTGTTCAGCCTTTCGTCCTCTCTGGCGTATCTGGGGCTGGAAAATAAAATCACGCGCAGCGCGCGGGAGCTGGACGAGGCGTCGCATATCATCCTGCCCGGGGTCGGCGCGTTCGGCGACGCGATGGAAAAGCTCGCGTCCACGGGCCTTGTGCCCGAGCTTGAGCGGCAGGCGGAAAACGGCAAGCCGCTGCTGGGAATCTGCCTTGGCATGCAGCTTCTGTTTGAAAAAAGCTATGAGTACGGCGAGCACGCGGGCCTTGGCCTGCTGCCGGGCAGCGTCTGCCCGCTGGAACCGGACCTCGCGGCGGCGGGCTTTAGTTACAAGGTGCCGCACATCGGCTGGAACAGCCTGCATCTGGTAAGGCCGGAAAACCCGCTGATGGCCAATACGCGCGAGGGCGATTTCGTCTATTTCGTCCATTCGTTCTATGTCAAGGGCTGCGGGGACGCGCTGGTGGCCGGCGCCGAATACGGCGTGACGGTGCCCGGCGCGGTGGCGCGGGGCAATGTGTACGGCTGCCAGTTTCACCCGGAAAAAAGCGGAGAAGCCGGCCTGCGCATCCTGCGGGCTTTTGCGGCGCTGTGACGGGAAAAATACAGAAACCGGCCCGCGGGCGGCGTGCGCGCCGCCGGGGCGCAGAAAGGAAGAAGCGGCCATGCAGATATTCCCGGCGATTGACCTGAAGGACAAACAGGTGGTGCGTCTGACGCAGGGAGACTATGGAAAAGTGGAGGTGTACGGGCAGGACCCGGCCGCCGCCGCGCGCGGCTTTGCGGCGCAGGGGGCGAAGTACCTGCACGTTGTGGACCTGGACGGCGCGAAGGACGGCGCGCTCTCCAACTTCGACGCGGTGTCCGCCATTATCGCGGCCACAGGCATGTTTGTGGAGGTGGGCGGCGGCATTCGCGACGAGGCGCGGGTGCGCGCGTATCTGGAGCAGGGCGCGGGACGTGTGATCCTGGGCACCGCCGCACTGCGCGATTTTGCGTTTTTGCAGCGCATGGTGGACAAATACGGAGAAAAAATCGCCGTGGGCGTGGACGCGAAGGACGGTTTTGTGGCCACCGACGGCTGGCTGAACGTGAGCCGCACACAGGGCGTGGACTTTTGCAGGCGGGTATATGAAGCGGGCGTGCGGAACGTGATATACACCGATATCGCCCGGGACGGCGCGATGCAGGGCACGAACCTGTCCGTGTATGAGACGCTGGCGCGGGAGGTGCCGGGCCTCGGCGTCACGGCGTCGGGCGGCATTTCGTCACTGAGCGAGATCCGCGCGCTGGCCGCAATGGGGACAAAGGCGGCTATTGTGGGGAAAGCCGTATATACGGGCGCGCTGGCCCTGCCGGATGTGCTGGCCGCGGCGGGGGAGGAATAGTTCTATGGTGACAAAGCGTATCATCCCGTGCCTGGACATCCGAAACGGGCGCGTGGTAAAGGGCGTGAATTTCAAGGGCGTGCAGGACGTTGAGGACCCCGTGGCGCTTGCGCGGCGCTACAACGACGCCGGCGCCGACGAGCTGGTGTTTTACGACATCACGGCCAGTGTGGAGGGGCGCGGTCTGTTCACAGACGTGCTGCGGGACGTGGCGCGGCAAATATTCATCCCCCTCACCGTAGGCGGGGCAATCAATACGCTGGAGGATTTCGACCGGGTGCTCAAGGCGGGCGCGGACAAGGTGAGCGTCAATTCCGGGGCCATCAAAGACCCGGCCCTCATCGGAGCGGCTGCGAAGAAATACGGCGCCCAGTGTGTGGTGCTCTCCATGGACGTGGCCCGCGTGGACGGCAAATACCACCTGTTCACAAAAGGCGGGCGCGAGGATACCGGTCTGGACGCACTGGAATGGGCTGTGCGCGGCGAAGCCGGGGGCGCGGGGGAGATCGTGCTGAACAGCATCGATACCGACGGCGTGAAGCGGGGGTTTGACCTGGAGATGCTGGAAGCCCTGTCGAAGCGTGTGTCGCTGCCCATCATCGCATCGGGCGGCGCGGGCAAAATGGAGGATTTCAAAACGCTGTTCACGCTGCCGGGCGTGGATGCGGGCCTCGCGGCCAGCATTTTTCATTTCGGCGAGGTGGATATCGGAAATTTGAAGCGGTATCTGACTGAAAACGGCGTGCCGGTGCGGCTGTGAATGCGGAGAGGAACGCGTGCCGGAATGAAAAAACGGGGAACCCCGACTTTTAAAAATGACTTGACGCCGCAGCAGCGCGAACGGCAGCAAGCCGTTTTTGCAAAAGAACGCAGGCAGGAGGAAAAGAACCGGAAAACCGGAGAAATTCTGGACGCGGCGGCTGCCGTTTTGAAGATTCTGACGGATGTATAGCGGAAATTCAATGGAGGCTTATGGATATGCGGCGGGGAGCTGCCGTCCCTGCGGCGCTGAGAGATTCGGCAGGTCCGCCGGGGGAACGGTTTTTCGCTGATGCAGAACCGCGAGCGGCGGGACGCTGCTGCCCCTGCGGCGCTGAGAGATTCAGCAAGGCTGCTGAAAAAGTATGTTTCCCATTGTTAAAAAGGAGAAAACAGCAATGACGACACAAGAGCTGAAATTCGACGAAAAGGGGCTGATCCCCGCCGTCGTGCAGGATTTTTACACGAAAAAGGTGCTCACCGTGGCGTATATGAACGCCGAAAGTCTGGACATCACACTGCGGGAAAAGCGCACCTGCTTCTGGTCCCGTTCCCGGCAGGAGCTGTGGCGCAAGGGCGAGACGAGCGGCAATGTGCAGCATGTGGTGTCTGTCACGGCGGACTGCGACGGCGACGCGCTGGTGGTGGAGGTCATTAAGGACGGTCCCGCCTGCCATCTGGGCACGGATTCCTGCTTTGCCAATCTGCTTTTCCGGGACGAGGAGGTGCAGCGGTTTTCACTGGAGGCGCTGTACGCGCTGCTGGAGGGCCGCAATGCCCAGCGTCCCGAGGGCAGCTATACCACCTACCTGTTTGAAAAAGGGCGGGAAAAAATCTTGAAAAAGGTGGGTGAGGAATGCACCGAAGTCATCATCGGGGCCATGAAGGGCAGCCGGGAGGAAACCATCTACGAAATTTCCGACCTGTGTTACCATGTGCTGGTCCTGATGGTCGCAGAAGGCATCACGCTGGATGACATCCGGGCCGAGCTGGCGTCGCGCCATGTCATTGACCATAAGGTGAAACAGGAGACGATGCAATGAGACTGACATCCTCCACACACAACCATACAAATCTGTGCGACGGCAGGAACACGCCCGATGAAATGGCCCGGGCCGCGTTGGAGGCCGGCTTCACGGATTTCGGCTTTTCCGGCCACAGCTATGCGCCGTTTGATCTGGATTATTCCGTCAAATCGGAGCAACACTATGTGCAGGAGCTGCGTGCACTGCAAAAGGCATACGCGGGCCGTCTGCGCATTGCCGTGGGAATGGAAGCTGATTGGTTCGCCCCGGTGAACGACCGCGCGGCGCTGGACTACATCATTGGCTCTGTGCATTACCTGCGGGACGAAGCCACAGGCCGGTATTATGCCGTGGACGGCGCACCGGAGGCTCTGGACGCCTGTGTGACGCAGATGTTCGGCGGCGACGCGCTGGCCATGGCCCGGGCCTATTACGCGCTTGTGACTGAAAACGTCCGGAAATACCGGCCGGAGATCATCGGCCATTTCGACCTTGTGAAAAAAAACAACTGCGGCGGACACCTGTTTGATGAAGCGGACCCGGTTTACCGTACTGCGGCGCTGGAGGCGCTGGACGCCTGCGCCGCCACCGGGGCTGTTTTTGAGGTGAACACGGGCGGCATGTTCCGCGGTTACTGCGGTGAGCCGTATCCCTCGCGCTTTCTGCTGGAAGCCCTGCGGGAAAGCGGCGCGCGCGTCACTGTAAACGCCGACGCGCACTGCACCGAAGCCGTGCGCTTCCGTTTTGACGAAACGCTGGCGCTGCTGCGGGATATCGGCTTTACGGCTGTGACGGTGCTGGAGGACGGCATGTTTGTGGAAAAACCGCTGTGACGCAGCCGGTGCGTGAACATCCTGACGAAATCCAATGGCTTGATTTGTGCGTATCGTACAGAATTTTGTTGCCGTGCCGGGAAATGCTTTGCACCGGTGCGCCGTTCTTTTGTTTGCACCCGCGCGCGGCGGATGGTATAATGCTTGCGTGAAACGGAGCTCTTGCGGTATTCCGCGGCGCGGAAGTATGCGGGGCGGGAGGCCCCGGCCCGCACAGAAGAAAGGACACGAATATGACGAACATCTGGCATGATATCAGCCCATCGCGCATTAACCCGGAAGACTTCATCGCGGTGATCGAAATTGAAAAAGGCTCAAAGAAAAAGTACGAGCTGGATAAGGAGACCGGCCATATCATTTTGGACCGCATCCTTTATACCTCTACCCACTATCCGGCAAACTACGGTCTGATCCCGCGCACCTTTGCGGACGACGGCGACCCGCTGGACGTGCTGGTGCTGTGCAGCGAGGTGCTTGCGCCGCTGAGCCTGGTACGGTGCTATCCCATCGGCGTCATAACCATGCAGGACCAGGGGAAAATGGACGAGAAGATCATTGCGATCCCCTTTGAGGACCCCACCTACAACACCTATCGTGACATATCGGAGCTGCCCAGCCATATCTTCAGCGAGATGCGCCATTTCTTCAGTGTGTATAAGAATCTGGAAGGCAAGACCACGGTGGTGGACGAGGAACAGGGGCCGGATGAGGCGAAACGCATCATTCAGAACTGTCTGGACAATTATATCGAAAAATTCTGCCGCTGAACCCGACAAAATGCATGCCCCGGCGCTGCCCGCGCCGCGGGCTTTTTTGTGCTTTCTTGGATTTATTTGCGCTTTGCAGCGGGCGGGATTGACAGACCAAAGACATAAACTTATACTTTTATAACAAACTTATAAAAGAGAATAACGAAAGAGGTGCCGCTGGTGGAAAACTCCCATGCAAGCCCGGGCCTGCTGAAGCAGGCCAACAGCTCCGCGTTGCACAGAGTGCTGCGGGAAAAAGGCGCGGCTACCCGCGCGCAGCTTGCTGCAGCAGCGGGCGTAAGCGTCACGACGGTGCGCGCGCTGCTGGAGGAGATGCTGCGGGACGGCGAGGTGGAATGTACCGGCCTGAGCGCCTCCAGTGGCGGCCGCAGAGCGGCGCAATACAGTCTGCGCAGGGACAAATACTATGGTGCGGCCGTGTGTATCACAGACGGGCAGGCTCACGGCCTGTTGGTGGATGTGCACGGAGAGATTGTCCGGGCCGTTCCTCTGAAGGCCGGAGCAGACGGCCTGCGAACGCCCGTGCTGGCGTTTTTGGACGGCCTGTTCGCGCAAAGAGATATCCGCTCCATTGGCTTGGGGCTGCCCGGTGTGGTGCGGGAAGGCTGCTTTTGGCATGCGGATAAAGAAGGCGGACTGCACAGTGTGGCGGTGGAGCCTGCTCTTTCGCGGCGTTACGGCGTGCCCGTTGTGTTGGAAAACGACATCAACGCGGCCGCCATCGGGTTCGCCCGGTGCTACGAAACGGAATTTCCGGGCGAAGACCCGGCTGAAACGAACATGGCATATTTGCATTTTGACAGAGGTTGTGTCAGCGCGGGTTTTGTGGCGGGGGGCCGCGTGATTCGCGGCTGCGGCCATTTTGCCGGGGAGCTGGGGCTGGTTCCCACAGCGGACGGCAGGCTTCTGGACGAATGCCTGAACGACCCGCAGGACGGGCGGGAATACACAGCCCGGGTGCTGGAGGCGGCGGTGTGGGTCTGCGGCATCCTCAACCCACGCTATATTGCTTTGGGCGGCCCGGCGCTGCGCCGGGAATGCATTGGGCCGGTGAACGACGGCCTGAGTGCGCTGCTGCCCGGCCCCATGTGCCCTGAATTGCTCTATACGGCGGATATATGGGGTGATTACCAGATCGGCATGGCATGGCTGACGGCGGAAAAAATATTCCACATGGTGCAGATCATCAAGAAATAAAAAGAGGCGCGGCATGCATTGCATGC
>OGXS01000207.1_pt1 | contig 61328 bp, 61 predicted proteins | sample 1576371 | NCBI WGS metagenome assembly OGXS01 (sample SAMEA3541475, study PRJEB24748) | human gut metagenome | biome: human gut; feature: human-associated habitat; material: faeces | place: China | collected 2012
GGCAAAAAGATGCTGCCGCACCTATGATTTCCTAATCATTGATGCGACAGCTCCTAATGAAAATTATCCTCTGTAATAATTGATCAGACAGCCTTTGCGGATGATCTCACGCTCTGTATCTGTCATATCTCCAAGTTTTAAGCTGATCTCTTTCAGTTCTTCTCCTACAATATAGGCTTTGACCTGGCTGGCTTTTTCTTCTACCGCCGTCCGGATTCCCGGCACAAAAATATAATCGCCATTTTTAAAACTCAACGCACTATGCTCTTCTTCTGTAATGAACGGCAACATTCCCCAATTGATCAGGTTGGAACGGTATCTCTTCGTCGCGTATTCATTGGCGATATTTGCCCAGCCGCCCAGGACTTTCTGGCAGGAAGCCGCCTGCTCTCTCGCGGATCCATCTCCTGGCTTTACCGCAAATATGGTACTTCCAACGCCAATATTTTCCCTGCTGGCCTCTGGATAAGCCGCAGTGATCTTCTCAAGCACCGGCTTCAGTTCCTCCAGCGCTGCCGCCGGATCTTCTCCTGCCTCCAGCGCCTTCTGCGCCTTCTGCACTTCCTTTGCTCTTCCTACATATGCCGGGTCCTTTCTGGACAGAGCGAACTCCGCTAATCCCAAAGGATTGGAACGATAGGATGAGGTCTCTCCCGATGGGATCAGCTCATCCGTAGTGGTTACCGGATCATGGATCTCAGATACCACTTTTAAGATCAGGTTCTCCGGCAGCGCCGGCATTTCCGGCCAATCCTTGATATTGGGGCCAAACTTGATCTCCACGCTTGGGTCCGCTTTTCCCTTGCTGTCAAATACTCGGTTTGCGTAAATATTCTTATCAAAGTGATATTTCCGTTCTTTATACTCTACGTCCATATCTGTTGCCGGCGTCAGGAATCCTTTATTGGCCGCTGTAGCCGCAATGGACCGCGCGTCCATAAGCGCCACCGATGCGATCTGGCCGCTCTGGAGCTTTGATCCCTCCCTGTTGGGGAAGTTTCTGGTAGAGTGACGGATAGAAAACGCATTGTTGGCCGGAGTATCTCCAGCTCCAAAACAGGGACCGCAGAAGGCAGTCTTCACAATCGTTCCCGCTTCCATCAGATCCGCGACCGCTCCGTTCTTCACCAGTTCCATATAGATTGGTGTGCTGGCCGGATAAACGCTGAAGGTAAATTCATCCGCTCCAATGTAACGGCCTTTGATAATATCTGCGGCAGCACAGATATTTTCAAATCCGCCGCCCGCGCAGCCGGCAATAATGCCCTGCTCTACATATAATTTCCCGTTCACGATCTTATCTTGAAGAGAATATTCCACAGCTCCGTCCAAGCTGACCTGAGCCTTTTTCTCTACATCATGAAGGATGTCTTCCAGGTTGGCGTTTACCTCATCGATCGTATATACGTTAGATGGATGGAACGGCATTGCGATCATTGGTTTGATCTCGCTTAAGTTCACATAGACCATACCGTCATAATAAGCAGTCTCTCCCGGATTCAATTCTTTATATTCTTCTTCTCTTCCATGGATCTCATAGAATTCCCGGATCTTTTCATCTGTCTTCCAAATAGATGACAGACAGGTTGTCTCCGTAGTCATAACATCGATTCCGATCCTGAAATCCGCGCTCAGCTTCTCAACACCTGGGCCGACAAATTCCATAACCTTGTTGTTTACATATCCATTTGCGAAGGTTGCCCCGATGATCGCCAGGGCCACGTCCTGAGGACCTACTCCTTTGGCCGGTTCTCCATCCAGATAAATGCCGATCACCCGCGGCATTTTAATGTCGTAGGTTTTATTCAGCAGCTGTTTTACCAGCTCTGGTCCTCCTTCTCCCACTGCCATTGTGCCCAAGGCGCCGTATCTGGTGTGGCTGTCAGAACCAAGGATCATCTTTCCGCCGCCAGCCAGCATTTCTCTCGCGAACTGATGGATGACTGCCTGATGAGGCGGAACATATACGCCGCCATATTTTTTTGCGCAGGTCAGTCCAAACATGTGGTCATCTTCGTTGATCGTCCCTCCTACCGCGCACAAAGAATTGTGGCAGTTGGTCAGAACATATGGGATGGGGAACTTCTCAAGGCCGGAGGCTCTCGCTGTTTGGATGATACCTACAAATGTAATATCGTGGGAAGTCAGCTTGTCGAACTTGATCTGAAGCTGCTCCATATTTCCAGACGTATTATGATCCTTCAATATATTGTAAGCCATCGTCTGTTTCGCCGCTTCTTCCTGGGAAATCTCTCTGCCAGTCTTTGCCTTTGCTTCTTCTGTGCTTTCTGCGATCTCCCTGCCATTTAAGAGATATACTCCCTTGTCATACAATTTGATCATGTCTTATCTCCTCCTATTTTCTATATCTTTCATATGATCTGCCACCATAATCGCAATTTTAAAGGTCAGCGCATCTTCGAAAATCCGGACGTCCAGCCCTGTTTTCTTTTCAATCTTCTCCAGCCGGTACACCAGTGTGTTCCGGTGTACATGCAGCTGCCGGGCTGTTTCCGATATATTCAGGTTATTATCAAAAAATGTAAATACCGTTGTCAGCTCTTCTTCTCCAAAAGTCTCTCGTTCATCAGCCTCAAAGACTTCGCTTAGAAACATTTCACATAAAGATGGCGGAAGCTGATGGATCAGCCGGCCGATTCCCAGCTCATTGTAAGCAAAAATATTTTTATCTACATAAAATACTTTTCCTACCTCCATGGCCATACCGGCCTCTTTATAAGATCTGGACACCTCCCGGAGTTCTTTCACGATCGTCCCATAAGAAACACGCACACTCACCATTGCTTCCATATTTAGGGTGTCCACAAGAATTCTGGCTGTCTGGGCCAGTGTTTGATAGTCTTCCGTTTCTTCCAGGGCTTTTACAAGAATGATATTTTTCTCATCCACTGCCGTCACAAAATCTTTTGTTCCCGTGGCGTACAGTCCCTTCAGCGTATCCATGATCAGGTTATCACCCTCGTTTTTTGCTTCGATCAGAAAGACGGCTCTCTTTAGTTCCACCGGTATCTTCATCTTTCTGGCTTGATTATATACATCTACTAACAGCAGATTGTCTAACAGCAGATTCTGAATAAAACGGTTTTTGTCCATCCGTTCCTTATTGGCCAGGATCAGATTCGCCAACTGGCTTGCTCCCATCCTGCCAGAAAGAGAAAGCTGCGTTCCTTCTCCCCGCAGCGCCAGAACATAAGCCGGCTCTTGATCATCACATATGAGAAACAGTCCCTCTTCTTCGCTGATCTGCTGTTCTTTTCCAGCCGCGCAGAAATCTTTGACTGATTTCTCCATTTCGATCGCTTTCTCATTGGTCCTTACAAGACAGCTTCCCTGGACATCCCAGACGGAACACTCAAATCCCGTGATCTCTCGTATATCCTGCACCGTTTTGTGCAATATCTGATTTGACAGCACTGGAACTCCTCCCATCCGGCATATACCTTTTAATTCCGGTATCATTTAATCATTTTATCATAGGATCTAAAGTCTGTCCATGTTTAGAATTGCCGCAAAAGAGTAAAAGAGCGAGACTTTTCTTTTTACAGAAACTGTCCCGCTTCTCACTATAATAACATCACCCTTCTCTTATTCCCTGCAGCTGGCGGCTATGTTCCTGAACCGTCAGTTTAACTACTTTCATATCATCTTCCAGACTTGCCAGCCGTTTTTCATTTTTGATCCATCCCTGCGACGTAGGATATAAATTTTCACACAGCAATGCGACCGGATGCCGAATATCATTTTCCGCCATTACCTGGAAATCATGGAGATCCCGCCGCAGATGCTCCTGACCATCCTCAAGTACCGTAACACGGGCTTTTACATCCGCCATATCTGTCTTCAACTCCGCCACGTCCGTCTTTAGTACCGTCACGTCTGTCTTCAATTCCGCCACATCTGTCTTTAGTGCCGCCACATCTGTCTTCAACTCCGCCACATCCGTCTTTAGCACTGCTACATCTGTCTTCAACTCCGCCACATCCGTCTTTAGCACTGCTACATCCGCCTTTAAAACTGCCACATCCGTCTTTAGTACTGCTACATCCGCCTTTAAAACTGCCACATCCGTCTTCAGGCCAGCCACGTCTGCCTTCAAGCCGGACACGTCCGTCTTCAGATCTGCTACGTCTGCCTTCAAGCCGGACAATTTTTCATCCAATTTCTGATCCAATTTCTGATCCAATTTTTGCTCTAATTTTTCTTCCAGCTTTTCCTCTAATACCTTTTCTAACTTTTCTTCTAATACCTTTTCTAGCTTTTCCTCTAGTACTTTTTCCAGCTTTTCCTCTAGTACTTTTTCCAACTTTTCTTCTAGTTTTTGATCTAGTTTTTCTTCCAGAATTCCTATAAATCTTTCCTCTGTCATGGCACTGTCTCCTTTTGTGTTTTCCTATTATAGCTTTTTATTCCTAGGTTCACAAGATGAAAATCTATGTATTTCTATACAAACTTTGTCCGCAAAATTTGTATGGTTTTATTCATTCAAGGGCAGCACCTCTTTTCCTTTTTACTACTCATGTGATTTATTTGGCAGAACCGCCTGACCTGTCTTTCACAGGTTGAAATAAGGGATGACTCGAATCGTCATCTGAGTGGTCTGAGTATAACATACATTCCGTTTACTGGCAAGCGGTTTCCGCGTATACCGCAAGCGGGCGGCAGTCATTGCCCTTTGGTAGCGCCATGTACGAAAAAAGCCCCCGGCATTTCTGCCGGGAGCTGTCTTTTCTGTCTTAAACTCTTTCCTAGTTTGTGATCGTCTGCTCTGTCTCTTTGTCGAATACGTGGATCTTCTCTGCATCCAGAGCAAATTTCACGGTGTCGCCTGTTCTTGCGGTTGTTCTTGGATCAACTCTTGCCGTCATGCTGGAGCCTTCATAGTCAAAGTACAGGAATACTTCTGCTCCAAGCATCTCATATACACGGATCTTCGCCTCAATTACGGTATTCGGAGAAGCTTGAAGGAATGCCGGCTCGTCATGTACGTCTTCCGGACGGATTCCAAGTACGACTGTCTTTCCATCATAACCGCCGTCGATCAGTTTCTTTGCCTTCGCTGCCGGCAGTTCGATCTCGGAAGGTCCAGCCACCAGATATACCTTATCGCCCTGTACTTTACAGGTCGCGTCTACAAAGTTCATCTGCGGAGATCCGATAAATCCAGCCACAAACAGGTTGCATGGATAATCGTACAGTGTCTGCGGCGTGTCTACCTGCTGAACAACACCGGCGTTCATAACAACGATTCTGGTACCAAGCGTCATAGCTTCTGTCTGGTCATGTGTTACGTAGATGATCGTAGTTCCCAGTCTCTGATGCAGCTTGGAAATCTCAATACGCATCTGGCCGCGCAGTTTTGCGTCCAGGTTGGAAAGAGGCTCATCCATCAGGAATACCTTAGGATTACGAACGATCGCGCGTCCCATAGCAACACGCTGTCTCTGTCCGCCGGACAACGCTTTCGGCTTACGGTCCAGAAGAGCTTCCAGATCCAGAATCCTTGCGGCTTCACGAACCATCTTATCAATCTCGTCTTTTGGTACTTTTCTCAATTTCAGACCAAAAGCCATGTTATCATATACGGTCATATGTGGATACAGCGCATAGTTCTGGAATACCATGGCGATATCTCTATCCTTTGGCTCTACATCATTTACAACCTTATCCCCGATCTTCAGTTCACCGGAAGAAATATCCTCAAGGCCGGCTACCATACGGAGCGTCGTTGATTTTCCACATCCTGAAGGTCCTACGAAGATGATAAATTCTTTATCTTCGATCTCAAGATTAAAATCTTTTACCGCCTCAAATCCGTTTGGATAGACTTTATTGATGTGCTTCAATGATAAACTTGCCATTTCAATTTTCCTCCTAATCGTTTCTAAGAATCTCTTTGCTATCGATCACTCTGGTAAAAAGTATATAAAAAAAGTCCAACCTGAGCCATGCCCAAGTTGAACAATCTTTTTTTTAATTTCTATACAAGTTGACGAAATCTATAAAAGCTCCCGGTAAATCTCTCTTTTACTTACTCCCCTGTCTTTGGCCACCTGCTTCATGGCTTCCTTCTTTTCCATCCCCTGCCGCAGATAATAGTCCATATGCTCCTTTAAGTCCATTTCTTTCCAACTCTCTTCCCGTTCTCGCTGGATCTCTTTTTGATCTTTTCCCTGGATCACCAGAACATATTCTCCCTTGGGCTGCTGTTCCCGGTATCTTTCTATTGCTGCTTCCAGTGTAGTCTGGAACACTTCTTCATGCTTTTTCGTCAATTCCCGGCAGAGGCTCATCCGCCGGTCGCCCAGCGCATCCCGAAGCGCTTCCAGCGTTTTCACCAAGCGATGAGGCGCCTCATAGAGTACGATCGTCCGGGTTTCTTCTTTTAATTCTTCTAAAATATTCTGGCGCGGTTTCTTCTCTGCGGGAAGGAACGCTTCAAAGGCAAACCGCTTTGTTGGCAGACCGGATATGGTAAGGGCCGTCACGCAAGCAGCCGGGCCGGGAACTGCCGTTACCTGGATTCCCGCCTCGTGGCACATAGCAGTCAATTCCTCCCCTGGATCCGAGATTCCCGGCGTCCCCGCATCCGTGATCAAGGCAATATTCTCTCCTTTCTGGAGTCTTTCTACCAGCTTTCTTCCCTTCTCGATCTTATTGTATTCATGATAGCTGGTCATTGGCGTCTTGATCTCAAAATGATTCAGCAGTTTGATGCTGTTGCGGGTGTCTTCCGCCGCGATCAGATCTGCTTCTTTTAAGATCCGAAGAGCGCGGAAACTGATATCTTCCAGATTTCCAATTGGTGTCGCGCATAAATACAGCGTACCTGCCATCTTTTTCTCCCTTTCTCCTACTCGTTTTTAATTCCCTGGGAATAAATCTCCAAAAGCTTCGGCGTGTAGTTTCCATCCTCCTGGTAAACGATCAGCGGCGGTTCCACCTTCAGCCGGGGATTCCCGCCTTTCACGCCTTCCAAAAGCACCATGTTGGGTTCCTTGCCGATCTGCGGGTGGACAAGCTGCATCCGCTTTGGCTCAAGCTTATACTCCCACATCTTTCTCAGTATCTCCGGCAGCCGGAACGGGCGGTGCACCATGTAAAATCTTCCTTTATCCTTCAGGACTTTACTGCTCTGTCTTAAAATGTCATCCAGCGTGCACAGGACTTCATGCCGGGCAATATACAGCGCTTTCTTCTCATTTTTTAATCCGTGATCTCCGATCATATAAGGCGGATTGACTGTAATAACGGCAAAAGAGGCCGCGCCGAATACTGCTGCCGCCTCTTTGATATCTCCTGTCACGATCTGGATCCGATCCTCCAAATGGTTAAGCCGGACGCTTCTTTTTGCCATATCCGCGCTTTCCTTCTGTATTTCCAAACCTACATAAGAACCGCCTTCGTTCTTTGCTTCCAGCAGGATAGGCAGGATTCCTGTCCCTGTCCCCAGATCCAGCGCCCGCTCTCCCTTGCGCACCTTCGCGAAAGAAGAAAGCAGTACCGCATCCATTCCAAAACAGAATCTCCCAGGATTCTGAATGATCTTATATCCTTTGATCTGCAGGTCGTCCACACGTTCTCCGTCTTTTAGATCAGGCGTCGTCCAGTTTTGATTTTCCATTTTTCTCTTCCAGCCCTTTTAACTGTGCCATCTCTTCTTTTGACAGCTTAGCGTCCTTTTTCTTCCGCCTCGGCTTAAATTTCAGTTCAGACGCCTTATATTCCCGGATTTCTTTCTCGTCGTTGTCCAGGTTTACTACCACTTTTACCAACTGGCGCAGCACATTGACTGCCTGCACGTCCCCTTTCAGGCCTTCCGGCGTGATCACATGATCGCCGTTGGATGGAAGGTGGCTGTTCAGTTCTTCGTAGGTCTCTTCCTCGTTAGTCAGACAGCACATCAGCCGCCCGCAGACCCCTGAGATCTTCGTCGGGTTCAGGGAAAGATTCTGCTCTTTCGCCATTTTGATAGATACAGGGGCGAATTCTGTCAGATAAGTGTGGCAGCAAAGAGGCCGTCCGCAGATACCGATCCCGCCCCTGATCTTCGTTTCATCCCGGACGCCGATCTGCCGCAGCTCGATCCTGGTGCGGAATACACTGGCCAGATCTTTGACCAGCTCACGAAAATCGATCCGCCCGTCCGCGGTGAAATAGAATAACACCTTATTGTTGTCGAAGGTATATTCCGCATCGATCAGCTTCATCTCCAGTCCGTGTTTACGGATCTTCTCCAGGCAGATTCCAAACGCTTCTTTTTCCTTCTCCCGGTTTTTCTCCTCTTTTTTCACATCTTCCGCTGTGGCCAGCCGAATCACCGATTTCAATGGCTGGGTGATCTTACTGTCCTCCACCTCTTTTGGCCCCAGTACCACGGATCCAAACTCTACGCCTCTTGCGGTCTCTACGATCACCTTATCGCCAAGCTTGGGATTGAATTTCCCCGGCGAGAAGTAATAGATCTTCCCGGCTGTGCGGAATCTTACTCCTATTATATTTGTCATACCGTTAATTCTCCTTTATCGTCAGGAACAAAAGCTCCATGGTCAGTTCAAAATTCACATTTGCCTTCAGCCTGGTCTTTGCCTTCTCAAGGCTTTCCAGGATCAGCTCGATCCCTTCGTAAGAGCTTTTCTTCACCTGTTCCTTGATCACATTGATCTGGTCCTTAAACACCACTTTCTCTACGTCCTTGGTGGCCTTATACATCAGCACATCCCGGTACCATACCATCAGGATATCCAGATAATCATTGATCTCCAGCTTATATGTGGTAATATGGTTTACCGCTTCGATGATCTCGTCCATCTCCATCTCATGGATATATTTCAGAAGCTGGAGCGCCTCCTCCCGGATCTCATTAAAATGCTCGGAACCAGCCAGCATGATCGCCCGTCCCATATTCCCCTGGGCAAATGCTGTACAGATATCTGCTTTATAGTCCGGCACCTCCAGCTTTTCCATCAGATACTTTTTGATCAATGTATCCTTGATATTCCTAAGCTTTAACATCACACAGCGAGAGGTAATGGTAGGAAGCAGCAGATCCGCGTTCTCCGTAAGCAGCAGGATCACCACATACTCCGGCGGCTCTTCAATGGTCTTCAGAAGCGCGTTCTGAGCCTGGACCGTCATGAGATCTGCTTCTGGAATGATGTAGACCTTATACGGACCCTGGTAAGGTTTCACGGAAACCGTCTGATTCACCTGTTCACGGATATCGTCCACACTGATGCTTCCAGGCTTCTCATGGACCACCCGGATAATATCCGGATGATTGCCGCTCTCCGCCTGGATACAGGAATGGCATTCATTGCACGGATCCGGCCCCTTTCTTTCACACAGAAGAGTGGCGGCAAAAAGATTGGCCAGCATCTTTTTCCCGGATCCCCTCTCTCCATTCAAAATATAAGCGTGTGATACCTTATCTTCTGTCACCGCGTTTTGGATATACTTGATGATGTCCTTATGGCCCACCACATTTTTAAAACTTCCCATACTGTATTCCCTCTGCAATTTCTTCTAAACATTGTAACTGATCTTGATTTCTGTATCTTCTGGTGATCCCGGCCTTTCTAAGATTCTCTTCGGAGAAATCTTCCTTGTCCGCCAGAAACCGTCTGCACAGTTCGTCATATCTTGGGACCATCTGGCGCCTCTCACGATCCAGCGCCCGGCTTAGCCGCTCCCCATCCTCTACTTCTATATAGATAGGAACCAAAACCGTTTCACCAAAATATTCCTTCATCTTCTGATAAGATTCCAATGTCCCGATCATCAGGTAATCCGCCTCATCAAGCCGGATCTGTCCGTCATCCACAGTAGCATATTTCCAGTCTCCGCACACCGTATGATACGTGCGCAGCTCGATCAGCCTGCCTTCTCTCTGGAACTGCTCCAGCCGTTCCTGTGAAACAAAGAAATACTCTACGCCGTCCCGCTCTCCTTCCCGGACCGGCCGCGTGGTATACAGAACCACCCGTTTCAGAGCCGGAAAACGTTTTTGCAGTTCTTTATACATGGTGTCCTTTCCAGAAGAACTTTTCCCCATGATATAGTATATTTTACCCATTTGTCCAAACCTCGATCCGTCCGTCTTGTTCCAGACCTTCCACGAAGAAGCCCTGCTCCCGGCGGCGTTTCAGGATTTCCACCGCCTCGGCATTGATCCTCTCTCCCGGCACGATCAGCGGAATTCCGGGAGGATACAAGTAGGCGTACTCCATCGAAACAGCGCCTTCACTTTCTTCCCAGGAGATGCTCCGCCCATGGCCGCCTTCCCGCCTTCTGGCAGCCTCCGCGCTGGTAAACACCTGCTCCAGCCTCGGATACTGTACTTCACTATAAGGCTTGCTAGCATTATACATCAAACCAGACATTTCATCAATGTCAAATAATGCCCTGGAAAGCCGTTCCATCCCCTCATCTGTATCACCTGGCGAAGTCATGGCCAGCACGTAACCGCCTGCCGCCATCTCCATTTGAAGCTGGTATTTGTCCAGCAAAAGCTTATATAGCTCCCGCCCATTCATCCCTGCTCCCGTCCCCTGGATCACCAGTTTAGAAGGGTCTTGATCCGGCCGCTGGATCAGCTTAAGCCGCCGCAGTCCTGCCAGTTCTTTTCGCAGACGTTCCAGTCGCTCCACATAAGGCGGCCACAGCTTTCCGCCGCAGGTTTCCAGCTGATGGATACAGTAATCAATACTGGCCATCAGAACATAGGAAGGACTGCTGGTCTGCAGCATATCCAGATAACGTCTGACCTCTGCCCGGTCCACGATCGGTCCATTGATGTGCAAAAGGGCTGTCTGAGTTAAAGAGGGGAGAGTTTTATGAAGACTGTGCACCACAAGATCGGCGCCTTTCGTGTTAGAATTCTCAGGAAAATAAGGGTGGAAGCCAAAGTGGGCTCCGTGAGCCTCATCTACGATCAGCGGAATCCCCTTCTCATGGACTTCTCTGGCGATGTCCGCCACATCAGAAACGACGCCCTCATAAGTGGGGGATACGATCACCACTGCCCGGATCTCCGGATGCCTTTTCAGAGCCGCCCTCACATCTTTTGCGGCAATCTGCGTATTCACCCCAGCTTCTTGATCAAAGCCCGGATATAGATAGATGGGCTTCAATTCTTTCATATAAACCGCGTGATATACAGACTTATGACAGTTTCTTGCCACAAGTACAGTATCACCCTTTTTCGTTACTCCGGCGAGGGCGCTTAAAATCCCCACCGTACTCCCATTGATCAGGAAATGGGTCTCCTCCGCGCAAAAGACTTCTGCCGCCCGCTCCTGGGCCTCCTTTAGGATACCTTTCGCATGATGCAGATCGTCAAATCCCTCGATCTCTGTAATGTCGATCTGATACAGTTTCTCCAGGCCCGCTATGCCCGGCCGCCTTTTGTGGCCGGGCATATGGAACCCATAATGATCAGATTCTCCGTATTTTCTCAGCTTATCGTATAGTGTATCCATTACAATCTTTTTAACAATTCTTCTCTTTCTTTTTCATATCCCGGTTTGCCAAGCAGAGCAAACATGTTCTTCTTATAGCTCTCAACTCCCGGCTGGTTAAATGGATTGACCCCGGAAATATAGCCGCTGACTCCGCAGGCAAACTCAAAGAAGTAGAAAAGCTCTCCCAGAGAGAATTCATCCTGGGCCGGGATATTTACCCGCAGATTCGGCACGTTTCCATCCGTATGGGCCAGGATCGTCCCGTTCATAGCGCTTTTATTTACAAAATCCACCGTTTTTCCCGCAAGGTAATTCAATCCGTCCAGGTCCACCGGTTCTTCCTGGAGCACCACTTCTTCTTTCGACTCTTCCACACACATCACCGTCTCAAACATGATCCGGCTTCCGTCCTGGATGAACTGTCCCATGGAGTGAAGATCTGTCGTAAGATCCACCGATGCCGGGAAGATTCCCTTCTGATCTTTTCCTTCGCTTTCTCCATAGAGCTGCTTCCACCATTCAGATACATAATGGAGGCTTGGCTCATAATTAGCCAGGATCTCTACAGATTTCCCTTTTCTGTGAAGGATATTTCTGACAGCCGCGTACTGGAGCGCCGGGTTGTCGGCAAATCCATTCTCCAACGCCTGCTTCCTTCCGCTGGCCGCGCCTTCCATCAACCGGTCGATATCCGCGCCGCTCACCGCGATTGGCAGCAAACCTACTGCCGTCAGCACGGAAAATCTTCCGCCTACATCATCCGGCACTACAAAGGTCTCATAGCCTTCCTCATCCGCCAGATTCTTAAGGGCGCCTTTCTCTTTGTCCGTTGTGGCGTAAATCCTCTTTGCCGCCGCTTCTTTGCCGTACTTCTTCTCCAGAAGTTCTTTAAACACGCGGAAAGCAATCGCCGGTTCTGTGGTTGTCCCTGATTTAGAAATAATATTTACTGAAAAGTCCCTGTCTCCTACCACTTGGATCAGATCCTTCAGATAGGTACTGCTGATGCTGTTCCCAGCGTAATAGATCTCCGGGGTTTTGCGGACTTCCTTTGAAACAGAATTGTAAAAACTGTGACGCAGAAATTCGATCGCGGCTCTTGCCCCCAGATAAGATCCGCCGATTCCGATCACGATCAGCACCTCTGAATCAGATTTGATCTTCTCCGCCGCCGCCTTGATCCGGGCGAATTCCTCTTTATCGTAGTCTACCGGAAGATCGATCCAGCCCAGGAAATCATTTCCCGCCCCGCTTCTTTCCACCAGTACTTCCTTCGCCTGCTGGGCGATCCGCTCCATAGCCTCAACTTCATGGCTTCCAATGAACTTCTCTGCCTTCGAATAATCGAATGTCACTCTGTTTCCCATAACGACTCCTTTCCACATCTATGGCTGAATGTAAAATTTACCAGATATCTCTTATATTTTAGCAAATCGCTATGTTTTAATCAAGCCATAAACTCTTCCAGGATCTGCCGGATCAGCACGTCTTTCGGAGTCTGTACTTCCTCTTCTTCCTTCCGGTTTCTCTCTGGATTCTGCCGCTTCGCCTGTGCAGCCGCCCTCCCTTTATTCAGGTCTGGTTCCGAAAGGTCTTTCTCCGGAGCGGTTCCCCGGATTGGGATCACCGTTTCCGGCTGAGGCGTCTGCCGCGGTGTTTTCTCCGGCTGCGGTTCTGCATTTGGACGGATTTCCGGCCGCATCGGCTGAGGCTGTACCTCCGGCCCTGCCGGACGCTCCGGCTCCGCCTGGATTCCGGGTATCTCCTTTTCTTGGTATAGCTGAGTCCCTCTGGTCTCCGCCGCGCCGGCAGACGGCGCTTCCGGCGCCATTACTTGGATCTCCTTCTGATACGCCTTCTCGTATCGATGGAGACACACGTTTTCCAGGTAATCCACCATATAATTGCCTGCCGCCTCCAACCGGTAATCCTCATCGGTGGACACATGCGCAAGGTAGATCAGCACCGCCAGTCCGGCGCCTGCCGCTCCCGTCCGCAGGACCATCTCGCTCATTCCGCCTGCGCTGTACCACGCGGCCGCTCCCAAAAGACCAAGCAGCAGACACAATCCCGCTGTGACCTTCTCCAGCCGTCTCCAGGTATGGAGCTTCACTCCGGCTACTTTGTACTCGTACAGGTACTTGTCCACAAAAACCCGCACATTTTCCACCCGTTCGCTGACCATACAGGCATGTTCGAATTTGGCTCTCACCAGCCGCATCAGGGGATGGGTGCTCTTCCCCATATTGCCCGCCGCCCGCGCCATCCGTTTCAAAGATGTGCTGGCCACACATTTGCTGGCGATCCCAACCGCCGTCAGAATCCCCATCAGCACAAATAAAATCTGCTTGTCCAGTATTGTCTCTAACATAAAAAAGCCCTCCTTTTGCTTAGCATTATACTGGAAATCCGCAAAGAGGGCTTAAAAACCGTTCTCCAGGAATCGACCTGGCATTGTCAGTTTCTGTCTTGTTTTAACCTGTCATGATCATGGTTTCCGGCTACATACTGCTCAGCAGTTCCTTGACCAGCCGCACGCTGTGGGTGATCGCCCGGCGCTCAAACTCCGGATAATCCATCTGGGCGCTGTTGTCAGCTTTGTCAGAAATAGCCCGAATTATGACATACGAAACTTTGTTCAGGTATGCCGCCTGGGCAATTCCGGCTCCCTCCATCTCTGTGCAGAGCGGCTGGAACTGGCTGTGTATCCGGTCTTTTGCTTCCTGGGATGAGATAAACTGATCTCCGCTCACCACTCTTCCCAGAAATGTATGGATCTCCGGATTTGCCCTCTCATTCGCCTGGCGCGCTTTCTCCACAAGCTCCGCGTCCGCCGGAAACGCCAATACGTCCATCCGGGGAATCTGTCCTGCCGGATCTCCAAAAATAGTAGCGTCCATATCATGGTGCAGGGCGTCCGTAGAAATCACCATATCTCCAATATCGATCCGCGCATCCAGCGATCCGGCGATCCCTGTATTGATCAGCGCATCTACCCGAAAATCATCGATCAAGATCTGCGCGCAGATACCTGCGTTTACCTTCCCGATTCCGCTTCTAACGATTACCACATCCTGGCCGCACAGATTCCCCCTGCAGAAGGTCATGGATGCCTTTTCCCGTATCTCTTCCACCGTCATGGCTTCCTTTAACGCCTGTACTTCCTCTTCCATCGCTCCAATAATACCTATCATATCGTTTTCACGTCCTTTCCTGTGTCTCTTCCCTGATTTTACCACAGGAAAAATCAATTTGCCACTACCCGTCAAGTTTGATATAATACCGCTATGGCAGTTCCGTGATGTATTGGTTGCGAACAAAAACATAATTTTTTCAGGAGGTACAATATGGATTATAGACCCCACGGCGTCTGTTCCCAGCTTATCCGGGTAGACGTAGAAGATAATATCATAAAAAATGTAGAATTTGTAGGCGGATGCAGCGGCAATACCCAGGGCGTGTCCCGCCTGGTCCAGGGTATGGATGTACACGAGGCGATTTCCCGCCTGGAGGGGATCACCTGCGGGAACAAGCCCACTTCCTGTCCCGACCAGCTTGCCTGGGCGCTGAAACAAGCCATTAGCCAGGCATAACGATCTCGGTTTATAAGATTGATAGAAGGGAAAAAGGATACTAAGCCTGTCGGCCTGGTATCCTTTCCCTGCTTATTCGTTCTCATTTTTTGGCGTCAGAGGACCTGCAGCGGACATCACCGCGATGTCTCTGGCCCGTAACGTGGACCTACGTGGTTTCTCAATTTTCTCAATGTAAGGTCGAAATTATTTGTTAATAGTTTCTACTTCGCACCGACTGTGATGTCCGCTGCAGGTCCCCTGACATAATGCTTCTTATCGGGACTTCCGAGTAAAATATGGGTCATGAAATGTTTTAGTCAATGCCTGGTATAATCTCTGGCTCTTCGATAAAGACTCCGTTTGTGAAACTGCTGCTCATATCGCTGTTCGCCGAATGGATACACCGTACCCGGTAGTAATATCCGCCTTCTACTTCCAGCCTCCGGTTATCAGAAACTTTATCAATGTTCTGATTGAATTTCTGCCATCCATCGTAGATAGACCAATGATCATCGCCTTCCTGAGCTCGTTCCACTATCACGCTGATTCCTACTTCTTCCACCACATGTGCCGCAATGGTGCTTCCTCCTGCATACAGCACGCCCGGCCCCAGCCGCACGGATTTCGAATATCCGGCCAACAAGTCTACACCCCTGGTTATCTTGGTATCGTAACCAATCGACTCGTCCTCATGGGTCAGATAGGAACCGTCTATCATCGGCCGTCCCTCTTCCGCTTTGACCTCGTTAAAAGAAATTCCGAACAATCCGGCCATCAATAAAAGGGCACAGCACAATGATAAAATCTTCTTTTTCATCCATTACCTCCATACTTACCCCCGCCCTCATATAATAAGACACATAACTCGACAAAAACTGACGTAGTTTTATATATTAAAATGCAAATTATCAATAATTAATTCAAATTCCTGTTTTGTCATAGTTCCAATTAAAAAATATTCTATCCCATTGTATTTATAGCTTGCAGAATATCGTTTTTCATTTGTTCCCTTTACTTGATATTCTTTTATTTCGATTTCCTGTCCTTTTTTTTCTTTATAATATTGATCTGTGATTTTGTCTTCTACATCTATTCCATATGAAGCGTCTGTATAAGTTGTACTTATAATATACACTACATTTTCTTTCCCATATCTAAATTTCATCTCTGCCGTTTGAAGAGAATTGTCTATGTCAACAGAGGAAAACTGCATTCCTTCTGGATAAATTGACAGCCTCACCGGATCTACGCCAAACGCATCCTTAATCTCCTGGTACGCTTCTTCCTCCTTCTCCTCCGCAAGCTTCAGATTGTCTTCATCAGAATCTACCTGTACAACTTCTCTTTCGCCTACCGCACGCCTCATCATCTCCACAATTCTCTCCGGTCCGCCCACACTGGTGATCCCAAGGATCAAGACCAAAGCCAGGACAGCCGCCAGATTCAACCCCATTCTGCTCAACCTTTTGCCCCTGGATTTCCTACGGCCTCCGCCTTCTTTTTGTTCTCTTTGGATCTGTTTCCCCAATTCCAGCGCCTCCCGGTCCTCCTGGGAGAGCTGTTCGTAGATCTTTTCTTTCTGATATTCTTCTATCTGTTTCTGCAGATTCTGACGGATTTCATCCTTCTTTTCCTCTGACAAGTCTTCCTGTTCAGATTCCTGGACGGCCGCTTTAATGTCATCCGCTTCTTTCCGCACTTCCTCTTTAATGATCTGTTCCAGTTCATTGGGTGTTTCTTTCATTCTACATTTCTCTCTTTCTCTTGACCAAATCCCTTAGAAACGTATAATATATAATATAGTATAAAATGTTGTTAAGGTCAAAAAGATATTTTGGCCGCATTGGGGAGGTCGTTATGAAGAGAATCGTCTTAACCGGAGGCGGAACCGCAGGGCATGTTACGCCAAATATTGCTCTTCTTCCACGCCTGAAAGAGCTGCAGTATGATATCCATTATATTGGTTCCTATCAAGGGATCGAAAAGGAATTGATCGAACAGTTTGGAATTCCCTACCATGGAATCTCCACGGGTAAACTCCGCCGCTATCTCAGCGTGCGGAACCTTACCGATCCGTTCCGCGTCCTTAAAGGGATGGGCGAAGCCAAGCGGTTAATAAAAATATTGGATCCTGACGTAATCTTCTCCAAAGGAGGATTCGTCTCTGTTCCTGTCGTGCTGGCCGGCAAAAAGCGGCACGTACCCACGATCATCCATGAATCCGACATGACTCCGGGTCTGGCAAATAAACTCTCTTTATCGGCCGCTACCAAGGTATGCTGCAACTTCCCTGAGACGCTGGAACATCTCCCCGCGGGCAAGGCGGTTCTTACCGGCTCCCCCATCCGCCAGGAACTGCTCAGCGGTGATAAATACAAAGCCCTGGAATTCTTAGGTTTTACATCCGAGAAACCTGTCATTTTGATCATCGGAGGAAGCCTGGGGGCCGTAGCCGTCAATGAAGCGATCCGGGCGATCCTTCCGGAGCTTTTAAAATCCTATCAGGTGATCCATCTGTGCGGAAAGGGCAAGATCGATCCTACGCTGACACACTTAGAGGGCTACGCCCAATACGAATATATCAAGGAAGAGCTAAAAGATTTTTTTGCCCTTACAGATATTGTTGTCTCACGGGCAGGCGCAAACGCGATCTGTGAACTTTTAGCTTTACATAAGCCAAATCTTCTGATCCCGCTTCCGGCAAACGCAAGCCGGGGCGACCAGATTCTCAATGCCCGTTCCTTTGAACGCCAGGGATTCAGCATTGTATTGGAAGAATCGGAACTGACCAACGAGACGCTTCTGGGCGCGATCAACCGGCTGTATGAAAACCGGGAGGTTTACACCGAAACTATGAAAAAGTCGTCTCAGCAGAATTCTATCGATACTATCATCGATCTCATTGAATCTGTTGCCAAATAGGAATTGTTCCGTTCCGCAACTTTTCAGAGCAAAACAGGTGCCTGTCCGGCACCTGTTTTTATGCTTTATTCAAGTGGTGAAACTGTTCTTCGTAATTTTTTCTTATCCATTTCTTTGCCCGATACAGCATACTGTGCAGACTCTCCAGCGGTATCCCCATAGTCTCCGCCACTTCTTTCTGGGGCTTCTCCAGAAAATACGCGAGCAGGACCGCATCATACCAGCGTTCATTGACCTGATACAGATCAGCGAAAATCGTTTCCGCCAGCTCCCGGTGTTCTCTTTCACGCAGCCTGTTCATGAAATGATCTTCCGGACTTTCAGAAGTATTCCGGTATTCATAGATTTCAAGCGCATCCTCCTTTATGGTTTCGCGCTTGGCTTTCCTCCTATGATTCAGCGCCATATGTTTCGCCGTAACTAACAGCCAGGAGTCAACCGCCTCCATATTGATGTTCTCCATGTTAACATACAGCTTCATAAAAACTGCCTGGGTGATCTCTTCTGCGGTATGACGGTTCTTGGAGTAATACAATGCTGTTTTGTACACGATCTGCACGTTCTTTTCATAAACTGCATCAAAAGCGGTTCTTCCAATCGCTTTTACTCCCACTTGTCTCATCCTTCACTTTCTCGCTTTATCCCATTTTGGATAAGATCTCTTCCTTATCCTCTTCCGTAAGCTCTCCCATCTTCCATCCCAAACCAACTTCATCATCCTTATATCTGGGGATCAGATGGATATGGAAATGGAACACCGTCTGTCCTGCGGTCTCTCCGTTATTCTGCACGATGTTGTAGCCATCGCAGCCCAGAACGTCTGTAAGTTTTGTGATCATCTTTTTTGCCAGGACCAGCGCTTTCGAAGCCACCTCATCGTCCAGTTCATACAGATCCTTGAAATGTTCTTTCGGCAGGATCAGCGCATGTCCCTTTGAAGCCGGACCCGCATCCAGGATAACCCGGAAGTCATCGTCCTCATACAAGGTTGCCGTCGGTATCTCACCGTTTGCCAGTTTACAAAAAATGCAATTCTCGTCTTTCATCTTCTTCTCCCTCTTTCTCTTAAAAATATAATTGATTATTTCCTTCGCCAATGCTAAACTGATAAGTCAGAAAGGGCGGTAAATACTATGTTTTCAGCGACAGACTACGACAAATTACAGCAGATCATGGAGGAAAGTCCGCAGAAAAAAGAGCTTCTTGAGCGGCTCCTGGAGTCACACCGGATGGACATCAGCGCCATCAGCCATGAGATCCGCAATCCATTTACGCTCATTTACAGTACGCTCCAACTGATCGAAGCCGAACGGCCCGACCTTGTCACCTGCGCCCATTGGAAGAATCTGCGTCAGGATATGGAGTATATGAAACAACTCTTAGAAGAGCTGTCCTCTTTCAACAATGGCGACCGGCTGAATCTTACCCTGACAGATACCAATTCTTTTCTCAAAACGCTGGTATTATCTTTTGCCTCTTCTCTGATCGATACTGATATTGAATTTGTTTCCGAGATCCTGCCGGGACTTCCCGCCGTTTCCATCGACTCCGTGAAAATGCGCCAAGTCCTCTTAAATCTCCTGCGAAATGCCAAAGACGCCGTTTCTTCCATTTCTTACCCGGAAGGAACGACTCCGTCTGTCGGCCTCCGTGCGGCTATATCAGATGGTTTTCTTATAATTTCCGTTTCAGATAATGGCTGCGGCATCGAAAGCGAAGAGCTTTCCCACATCTTCGAACCGTTTGTAACCCACAAAGAAAATGGTACCGGTCTTGGCCTTGCCATCGCCAAAAGGATCGTAACCGCGCACAACGGGACGCTAAAAGCGGTTTCCATCCCAGGAGAGCGTACGGTCTTTTCTATTTCTCTTCCAGTATAGCAGAACTGCCAGGAGAAATCCAGATAACAGGCCGCCGATGTGGGCAAAATTATCCACCCCTCCGCTGGAAAAACCATAATAAAGACTCAGCGCTACCATGAAGACCAGGCCTCTTCCCGTCACGTTTCCGATCTGCCCCCGGTTGCGGACCGCCACATAAAGAAGCGCTCCTGTGATCCCGAAGATGGCGCCGGAGGCTCCCGCCGATATCGCGTAATCTCCTGTATATATATCCCAGACTGCGGAAGCAGCATTTCCACAGATCCCGCTTGCGAAATAAATGATCAGATATTTGATCTTTCCGATCTCCAATTCCAGATTCCATCCGATCACCAGAAGCATGACCATATTATTCATCAGATGGGAAAAGCCAAAATGGAGAAATATACTGGTAAATAACGGCCCATATTCCCCCTGGCTCACCATCAGCGGCACATACATGGCTCCGTGCTCCAGCATAAAAACTCCGTCTTCCGTCATCCCCTGAAAGCTTAAGATAAAAAAGACGATCACATTGACTGCTATAAGTAAAATTGTACAAATTGGCTTCTTGGAATATTGATTCATCATGAATTGATTTTCTCACTATTCCCGGACAGTGTCAACAGCAAACCTGTCATCCCCTCCTCGTTACAGCTCTTCCTCTTCGATATATAGCCCATCCCAATCTCCCCACTTAGGTTTCTTGTGCTTCCGCAGGAATCTTCTTACCGGAGTCCACATGTTCTCTGTCTCTTCCATGATCAGACTTCCCATTTCCTGGCTGGTGATCCAGTCATGTTCCTGTGTATCGTACTGGTTCTTTTTCTCTTCTTCCGGCCGTTCTTCTTTTTTCAAACATTCTGCGATCAATTTTTCTAAACTGTAGTTCTCTTCCATGGTTCCTTTATGCAGCAGAAATACCATCCGAATACATTCTTTATCTTCATAATCCGCCTGCTTTACAAAATACTCTGTCAATCCGTGGAATTCCTCCCACAGACTTCCCTGAAAAGGAGGATAATAGCAGAAGTAGACTTTGCCGTCCTCATAGAAGAGATACTCTGGTTTCAGCAGAATCCGGTTAATATCCAGCAAATACCGTCTCACTTCTGAAAGCGCCGTCTGGAACTGCCGCAGGAAAAGCCGGATATCTTCCGCCTGTATCTTACTCCGTTCATACATGGCCTGAAATGAAATCTTCCCGCTCACGTCATAATCATAAAAACTGCTGCCGTTCATTCCTCTCGCCTTTACCGGGAGCAGCCCTTCCGGCTCTCCTGCCTGAAGCATTTTCATCTGGTAATCCTCTTTATAAATTCCCGCTTCTTCAATTGTAATTCTTCGTTCCATTTCCTATCTCCTTTAACCGCTTTCTGTCCCGGATTGTCTTCTCCGGTTCTGTCACCGGGATCTTTTTCTCTACAGAAAGCCCAAATTCCCCTCGGCGCGCGGCCGCCGTTACAATTATCTCCCGATCCCCGATTTCAATAGATACTTCCGGCGTCGGGAAAAGAATACATTTTCCTTCCGTTCTTTCATAGAACAGCGCTTCTATCTGCGCCGCGTCCGTCTTCTCTTTCTCCCGGATCTTCGTCCCGGCTACAGCGGCTGTTTCATATGCCGCTCCTGCCAGGATATTCTTATCGTGAAAATAAAAAATCGCTAAAATACTGCTCATAAGAAGCAGAAGGATCAATGGCATAAGATAGGACATCTCCACGGTCAAGCTCCCTCGCATCCATCTTGTTCTTCTCACCACACTGTTCCTCCCATCAGCATTCCCACCAAATATCCGCCTGTCAGAAATGGGAAAAACGGCAGAGTACATTTGGATGACATATGCCGCCTTGCCAACAGAACCATGGCAGCCGCCAAAAGAAGCAAAAATGTCCCCGCCAGCACCTCCAGCAGTTTCCATAATCCCAAATACAGTCCCAGCACCAAGATCCCCCAGCTGTCCCCATATCCGATCCCCTGGCCTGTAGCCCTGCTGATCAGGAAAAAGAGCAGCCCTATCCCCGCTCCTCCCAGTATAAGAACCAGATCGGTCTCTCTGGAAACCACCTGGTAGAGCAGGACTCCGGCGGTTCCCATAACAAAAATCTCCGCCGGGATCTTCCGCCAGCAAATATCGGTGACCGCAAGACCCGCCAATGCTCCCAGGCACATCACTCTTCCTACCTCCCACATCTGGAACACGCCCCCTTTCCGATCACTTCTGACACGGGTACCGCATATACCGTCCGCTTCAGCCCGCTGCAGGACAGCGAACTGTGATACCGGTTCCCGGTATCGGTGATATACACTCCTCCTGTCCCGCCTTTTTTACAGTGTTCGCAGGCATAGTATTTCCCGCCGCTTTCATTGCGAAGATCTGCAACCTCCGAGGGATTTACCATACGGATCGACAATTCCAGATGGGTACAGTGGTAATCTTGGTGATATACAAGCCCGGTCTCTGTAACATAGACCGTCTCGTCATCTTCTCCGCCAAATCCGGTCTTTTCATATCCGGTCCATCCTTTGATCCGCATCTTCTGTTCGTATTCCAGAAGCGGGATCTGAAAGATCGGAAGCGGGATTTTGACCTGGCAGACCGCAGATAACTCTGCCACCCCAGTCCGGGGCGACATCCGGGAACCGCTGCAGTCAATCCCGCCTTCTATAATACTCCGCTCCAGCCTGGCCGCTCCGATCGCGCTTATCACATCCCTTTCAATCTGCCCCGGCGTCAGGACCGCTGCCGGATAGGCTCCTGCCGCCGCCTGTTTCCCCGCGTACTGCAGTCCTGACCGGACTGCGGTCTGGATCGCCATGATCTCCATCAGAAAGAGCAGGCAGAGGACCGCAAAAAAGAAAATCGGGACAGCCGCGGCGGCTTCCAGCGTAATGCTTCCTTTCATAGAGGTGAAGACAGATGCCCTCCCGGCAGATGTATGACGAATCGATCGTGAGGGGAGTATCTTATTTTGCATCGTACGAATCTTTCTCCTTTCCTGTAATGTATTTCTTTTAAGGTATGGTATCTTTAAGACTTGCCGGAAGGGCATCTGTCTTCACCTCCTGTCTGTCAGCGATATCCAAAATAAGTAGAAAACCGATAAGTAATTCCCCGCCGGAGTCTGCAGGTGCTTTCTACTTCTATCCGGCTGATGCATTGATCCGCCCGGAAAAACCCCAGTCCATGTTCCGTTTTCAGATTCTGCTCGATCAGATCTAACGCCCGCACTCCTGTTTTCTCCTTGGATTCCAAAAATAACAGCATACGGAGATAATCCCGGTAGGCGAGGCCATCTTTCGCATCCCTTCCATCCTTGGCCTCTTCTCCGCTTCCCAGTTCCATAAGGCCGGATAGGGAAAGCTGCCAGCTTTCTTCAGATTTTATTAAGGGCACCTTATTCCCTTTGAGAAGAGTCCGGACATCCACCACCGATTCTCCAAAGGCCCAGGCCAGCAGGATCGCCTGAGCCGCCGCTTCTGTGACTGCCGGAACCGCCAGCAGCGAACAGAGGGTCCCGGCCAAAGCTCTGGCTTCTCCCTTCTTCTTGGCGCTGCTCTGCAGATGCGCGTAGTTTGGTACGAACCGCAGGAGCACAAGCCGGTCTGCAACTGCTCCCAGATTCTCCCGGTCGCTTTCCTTCCCGGCAAGGATATATTCCAGTTCATAGTCCAGGGCTCCTGTTTTATCTCCTCCCACCGCCATATCAAAATGATCCATCAGATACTCTCCAAAAAGCAGATCTGACAAGACTCCTCCATCCTCTGCCACATCCGAGAAATCCCCGTATCCTTCCTGGAGATTCCTATGGCTTACCGTTTCTTCCAGATTGATGGACTTCTCAGAAACCTGGATTTCTTTCGGCAGTACCAGTTCCAGGATCGGAGATTCTCTTAATTGATCCACATGAGAAATGGGATTATCCTGTTCAGGAAGCGCTGCTTCTTCTTCCTTGAGAAGTTCTGTCAGCTCATCTTTTTGTTCTTTCTCCTGTATCTGACACGCTTTCGCTTCCTGCTCCTGCTGCCTCCAGACAGCCGTATCTCCCTCCATCTCCCGGAACGCCGCAAGTCCGTATTTGTGTTCCATATAAGCGGCGGCCTGCTGATAGAATGTCTGTGCTCCGCGATCCGTCAGCAACTGGATCCGTTTCACATCCTGTTCCATATTTTCCGCTCCGTAGTAGGACAGCCGATCCAGGACCTGAGATTCCGAATAATTCCCTGTCTCATAAGTCCCCTCCAGCGCAAAAATATCGTATTCCTCCAAAAGCTCCTTCTGGTACTCCGCAAACACGGATTCGATAGCCCGGTTCATATCTGCTCTTCTATAATTCTTCGCGTTTTGGATCGAGGCGCTTTCGATCATGGCCCCGGCAAACGCCATCAGCAGGATGAATACCAAACTAAGGTACGCCGTCACCTCTGCCTGCCGCGGTGCTTGCCTAAATCCAGACACTTCCTTGGGTTCAGGTATTATCTTAGATTCCCGCGCTTTCACTGGTGATTTTCTGAAATATTGTCTGGACCAGGCTGGTAAGCTGGGATTTGAAGATGATCACCAGGCCGATCAGCACCACCAGGATCAAGATCACTTCCACCACCCCTATTCCTCTGTCTTCCCTCAGTGTCCACATTAAAGATCGTATTCTCCAAATAAAACTATTCCACAACATATCGTTACTCCTTTCCGTCCTGATTTTACTGTCTCCGTTTTCTTTCAAAGCTGGATCGACAAAAACGCCGGGACGATCACAATGACTAAAACCACTGCCAGCATCAGAAACATCGGCGCCAGCAGTTTCGTTCCCGCTTCCTCTCCCAGACGTTTCGCTCTGGCTTTCCGCTCCTCAAACGCCTGGATCGCTTCCATCCGCAGCATCTGCGTCAATCCTTTTGTCCCTTTCCTCAGATTCTGGGAGAGCAAAGCCCCCAGCCTCATATATTCCTGTACCTGACAGCGTCTCCCAAACCGTTCATAACTCTCCGATTCCATGATCCCGCTGTCCATCTCCCTGCAGGTTTGAGCCATCTCTTCATAAATGCAGCGTTCCCCTTTTGCCTCCCGCGCCGCTTCATAATCCTGGACAATTTTCTTCCAGGCTCTTTTTACCGTCATCCCCGCTCCCAGAAATAGCGTAAGTTTGCTGACTACCTCCGGATAATCCCGGATCATCTGTTCCTTTCGCTCCCGGCGAAGCCTTTCCCGATCCTGCTTTTCTTTCGCGTACAATAGAAATCCTGTCAGGACTGCCAATACCATGATCACCAGTCCCCGCGGGTCCAGCCTTGGATAGTAGCTGACCGTTTCCCCACCCACCTGCCGCGGAAGCGCCAGCCGCTCCTTTGTCTGAGTGTCCTGGTCCTGCTTTCGAATGGTTTCTTCCAAACTGGCCTTCTTTTCCTGCTCTTTGCTTAAGGCCCTGGGGTATACCATAGCCGTACACTCATAGAACGCCTGCTGTGTCTCATCTTCCTGATAAGTAAGGATGGCCTTAAGATTCACCATGGTTCCTTCCCGGTCTAGACCGCTCGGCTGGATCTCCCCATATACGTTCATCACATCATACCGGTCCAGCTCCCAGGATACGTCTACTGGCTCGCCGGGGACTTCTGCCGCCAGGTCCATATTGGTCTCAATCCGGTCCAGACTCTGATTCTCTCCAAGGATCGTCTGGTCCAAGACCGCCGTGCACCTGCGGAACAATTCCTGGATCTCATCTTTGGTATAGGCTCTTTCTGATACTTCCACCGAGATATCCGTCCGGATTCCGCCTTCCATAGCGGCTGTCAGCTCTACCATATGGCTTCCCTGTCCATAACCATTTCTGGGAAGCCCTTCTTCAATCCTGGTTGCGGATCTTCGCGCATCCATTGCGAAAACGATAGCTCCCATCACCAGCAAAAAGGCGGATACTAAGAGCATCAGACGTCGATATCTACCAGCTTTGCACCAATCACGCAGGCTCCGGTATAGACCGCCAAACATCCTGTCATCACTCCTATTCCTGCTATATTTCCATATAAACACGCTGTAAACTCCGGGAAACTTAAGATGAGATAAAGGATGATCCCATAGGGGATCGCTGACATGACTTTAAATTCGTACTTTTTTGCCGCAAGGATCGTATCAATTTCCCGGTGGACCTCGATCTTATCTCCAATCTGCCCCACCGTATTCTGGATGATCCCGATCATATCCCCGCCGCTTCTCTTTGCCGCAGAGAACACGGCGGCAAAATTACTTACGTCTTCTACTCCTACACGGCCGGCAAATTCCTCAAACACCTGTTCCAAAGGCATTTGCAGCCGCATCTGCCGGACCATCAGCTCCAGCTCTTTTGATATCGCGGCCTCCGGCGGATACAGAAGCTTCATTTCTTTTTGCGTCTCCCGAAGAGCATTTTCCACTGAGTAGCCGCTATTCAGAGCGGAAGCCATGTCCTGGATCATCTCTTTAAATTGAAGGAGAAATTCACTCCGTTTCTTTCTCACATAGTCTTCTTCCCTGCTCCGGTATTTCCAGATCAGAAGGGGCCACAGGAAGACCGCCGCGGCAAACGACCGGTAATACAGCCAGGCCGTCAACAGGACAAATCCTCCTGCCCAAGCCAGCGCCAGGAGCCGTTCACGCCTCCTTACAGCCTGCTGCCAGTAGTTTCTCTGTGTGCGCCAGTGTATGATCCTTTCTCCAAATTCCCTGTATCTTCCCATCCTTCTCCCCTGTTTCTTCATAACTGTATAACGCCGCCAATTCAATCTCTCCATCCCGGCAGGCGATCACTTCCGACACTTCCAGAACTTTCCGGCTCTTATCCCTAAGTCTTCCCAGATGTACGATAATATCGATTCCGGAGGCGATCTGCCTTCGGATGGCGGCCAGCGGAAGATCCATTCCCATAAGAACCATTGTTTCCAGCCTGCTCAGCATGTCCGCCGGGCTATTGGCGTGTCCGGTGCTCAGACTCCCATCGTGGCCTGTATTAAATGCCTGCAGCATATCAATGGCCTCCGACCCCCGGACTTCTCCTACGATGATCCGGTCCGGCCGCATCCGCAGGGCAGATCGGATCAGGTCACGGATGGACACCTCTCCGCTTCCTTCTAAGTTCGCGTTCCTGGCTTCTAAGCTTACCAGATTAGGAACATCCAAAATCCTAAGTTCAGCGTTATCTTCGATGGTGATGATTCTTTCATCTTTGGGAATATACTGTGATAATGCATTTAAGAATGTGGTCTTGCCGGAACCGGTCCCGCCGCTGATGAAAATATTATATCCTGCCCGTACGAGAAGGGACAGGAAGTCCGCTATCTCTTGGCTGACAGACTGCCAGCCGATCAGCTGTTTCATGGTAATTGATTCTTTGGGAAATTTCCGGATCGTTACGATCGGGCCATTCAGCGCGACCGGCGCAAGAACCACATTGACTCTGGACCCGTCCGGAAGTCTGGCGTCCACGATGGGAGATGCTTCATTGACCAGCCGGTTAGAACCTGCCGCGATCTGCTGGATCACATCCTCCAGCTTCTCCCTGGACAGAAACCGCTTGTCCGACTGAAACAGCCTTCCCTTCTTTTCCAGGAAGATACTCTGGGTCCCATTGATCATGATCTCCGTAATCTCTTCATCTTCCAGGAATTCCTGCAGAAGATCCAGTTTGCGGAACGCGTTGAAGAGCTCCCGCCCCAGAGCGCTTTTCTGTGCTAGGGGCAGATACTCCCGCTTTCCCGCTTCCTGTAAGACCCGGTAAATGATCTCTGTCAGTTCATCATCCTGAACCTCCCTGGACAGATCCAGTTCCTCTAATATCCTGGCGTGCAGATATTCTCCCCTGTTCATGACCGCCCCTTCTTATAGACAATTTTCTCTAAAATATCTTCCCGGCCAAGCAGTTCCGCTTCTTCCTGAAACTGCCGGATCTTTGCCTGAGAATAAGGATCTTCCGCTTCGATCATATGGATCTGTTCACAAATTTCCAAAAGCGTGTATACCCCTGAAATCGCTTCGTCTATATCTAAGATCACCGTTTCATAAAGGCTTTCCTGTAAGATCCGTATTGTCAGGTCCCGCCACTCCTTCGCCGGAATGCTCTTTACATCCTCCGGCATCGACATAGGAAGAACGTAATCCAGGCCATTTTTATGTCTTACAGCCGTTGTGAGTACCAGCCCCAGATTGCCCTTCTCCTGCCTGGCATAATAGATCACGTCTTCCATCGTATGAGCCCCTTCCTCAAAATGTCCGCCTGCTCCCGCATATACTTCCAGATTCAGATACAGCACATTCTCGGAAGCTGCCAGTTCTTCCCCAAGCCGGAGCGCATAACTGGTTTTCCCGACCCTGTGGACAGGCGAGAATATCCCGATAACCCGCCCTTTCTTCTTCCCGGAAGGCTGACGGAAGATTTTGGCGCCGCTCCCATCTGTTTCCCAGAGACTTAAGAGAGTTTCTAAAAGCTTTTCTCCCGGCTGATATTTATACAAAACCCTTTCCCCTTCCCTGAGAACCCGTCCGGGATTCTGCGTCAGCAGGCAAACTGTTCCTGCCCCGACCGCCTTGCGCTCCTCCTCTGGAAATTCCTCTGACAAAAGCAGACAGTCTGCTTCTTCCTCTGGAACTTCCTTTATTTTCTCAAGACTCGTATAAACCTGAACCTGCAGGGAGAGTTCCTTTTTTTGAGATAAAAACAATCCCAGCGCCTCCGCGTATCCACTCTCCGGGTCGCAAATGATCAATCGTTTGCTGTCCACATAGTATCCCTCCTCTTTTGTCCGCAATACTTTTGAATACCTTTTGTGTGAATTCTTGTGCCGAACTGGCCTCGAATACAAATGAATTGAAACTGTCGCTATAGAAAACAATCAGACTCAAGTCCCCGACGGAACTTGTAGGGAGATTATACTCCCGGAAGTTCTTCTTTGTCTATCCCTTTTTTCCAAATTCGCCATCTTTGTAAAACCTCTACAAAATTTCATCTTGAATTTCTGTAGAAATTTCTATACAAATTTTTTCTCAGAGGATATAATAAATCCGAAACATTTGCATCTCTTTTCAGAAAGGAGTTTTCTGAATGAATATTACTTTTTTTTCTTCTTTTGACCAGGTTCCGTTTCCCGCATGTCCAGATCCTGGAAAGATTCATGTCTGGCTGCTGCCCATTTACAATAATGGATTGACCGGAGCGGATTTTAAATATTTGTCCCTTGAAGAGCAGAAAAAGTCCGCCCGCTTCTCCAAGCCCGGCGACCGCCAGCGCTACCTTGCGTCCCACGCCGCTCTGCGCAAGATCCTGGCTTCGTATCTGGCCTGTCCGGCCCAGGATCTGGTCTTCGCATCAAATGAATATGGAAAGCCTTTCCTTTCCTATCCCCATGGCCGCCAGCACAGGCCGGTCCATTTCAGCCTGTCCCACTCAGGGGAATACACTGCGCTTGCGTTCTCCTTTTCCTCTCCAGTGGGCATCGATATTGAGAAAAGCCGTGCTTCTGTCAAGCCTCTTGAAATCTCGAAACGTTTTTACCATCCAAAAGAAGCCAGACAGATCGCTTCCCTGCCTTCCCAGGAACAGGGCTTCCTCTTCTTCCAGTTGTGGACCCTGCGGGAAGCATTTCTAAAGGGCCTGGGCACCGGGTTCCATACGGCGCCGGATTCCTTCTGCATCTGTTCGGATCCCGGTTTTGATGCCTTCCATATCGAAGAGGGGCCCGTCAGCTTTTCTGACTGGAAGCTGGTTTCCCTTTCCGCTCCGGAAGGGTACTTTTGCAGCCTTGCTTTTCTGGAGTCATAATCCCTGGTAAAAAGTGATCCCGTAAAGAAGCGCCACGCCCGGCACTCCAAATACACCGGAAGCGCAGAAGGTCAGCGGGTTCAGGCCGACATGTAAGGAAACTCCCTTTGTTTCCAAAAATTGATTGATAAAAAAGATCAAAGCCATTCCCAAAACCGCCCGAACCAGGAAATTAACCACAACATGGGACCGGTGATCAGACATTTATGCGTTCCTTCCTTCTTTCTTATTATCCATATATATCTCCTATCTTGGTATTTTATTCTAAAAATTGCCTATACTAGGTAAAAAAAGGACGGCAAAGATTTGGCGTCATGGAGGTGGCTCATGAAACTATTCCGCAGGGAAAATAACGCAGATGCAGACGTGTACAAAAGACTCCTTGGCAGAAGCGATGATTCTCTTGTCCAGGAGATTGCCCAGGTACAGCAGGAGATCGAGGACGCCTATAATAATTTTCAAAACGCGTCTGACCCTGACCTGATCGACTGTTATATCTTTCGGGGAAACGCGGCTTGGAAAAGATATCAGTTTCTCTTAAGACAGGCAAAGATGGGATAAAAAACAGGCTGGCTCAATGATAAAGCCGGCCTGTTTTTTATGTCTGCACCTCTTTTTTATAAGATCAATGTAAAGAATTGAAACAGGAAGTTTGCGGCAATTCCCGCGCAGGCGCCTCCGATCGTATGGCTGATGATCGCCTTGCCTGTCAGATGAGGTACTTTTAAGGCAGTCATCATTCCCACGTGGGTGCTCAGGTAACCGCTCCAGCACATGCACATAGCGGTAAATACCGCAATATCATTTGCGTGGGCAAGTCCTTCGCTTACCATATCCGGAACCAGGCCAATGGCCGCTCCCGCCGCTCCAAGAGCCGTCACCGGTACCGCGATGGCTGATGAGGAAGAGAAACCAAACAATGGTTCCAGAATAAAGTTCAGCTTATCTCCAATCCAGGGCAGAAGCGCTACTCCTTCATAAGCCGCTCCCGTATAGACTCCCCCTTCCCCCGGTCCATTGGTGAGCATCATGACCAGGGTACAGATCACCAGCACGCCGGGAATAATTGCCATCCCCACATCTACTCCGCTTTTTCCTCCGTCCAGGCAGGCTTCCAGCAGACGCCCCCCAATACTTCCTTTGCGGATTTCTCTGCGGTTCAGCGCATCTTCCACAGACACTCCTTTTTCTGGCGGGATACACCATTCTTGTGTACCAAATTCTTTCTTTGTGAAAAACATCATGATCCTTACGCTGACAATACTTCCCACAACCGCTCCCAGGTTTCCCACCAGTACCGCGATCCCAAAGTTCTCTCCGCCAGAACTGATCCCCAGCATGAAGGTTGTAACGATCAGCCCCATTCCATAAGCTGTCCCCAAGTTCGTTAAGGCGGGAAGCTGATATTTGTGGAAGTATCTCCGGAAGTTCTTATCTTCCGCCAGGCTTAAGATGGCCGGATTGTCGGAGAGATACGTCGTCATGATCCCAACGGTAGCCGCCCCGGGAAGGTTATAGAGGGGTTTCATCAGTGGTGAGAGCAGTTTGTTCAAGAGAGCGATCACGCCGAATTCCGATAGGACTCCGGAAAGCGCTCCTGCCATGACCGCGATCGCCATAATATTGAAAACGGTCTCCAATAATAGCTTGTATGCCGTGTTCATCATTGTCTGAAGCATATTTGCCGCGCCCATTTTCCATCCCAGGCTCCCAAAAATGATCAGGAAAAAGAACAGAAAAATAAAGGCTTCTTTGCTGACTGCTTTTTTGTAGATACGATTTTCTTCCATACGTCACCTCTTTTGTTTTCTTTTTTCGAATTATACTCTCCTACTATACTTGCCATTTTCTTATTGTGCAATTATTTTTTCATATAATCATGATGTATCTTTCTTTATCTCTAAATTTCCACTTATTTTTCTCTTAAAGAAATATTGCGCAAAAAAAAGAACTGCCGCCATTTGGCGCCAGCTCTTTTAGAATATACATTTACAGCTTGATCGTAATCTCTCGGCTGCTTCTGTGATACTGGTGATACCGCACGCCCGCGGCATCAAACATCCGCATAGAAGCCTGGACCGACGGAGTATCTTCATACTTGTTGCTGTCGAAGATCACCTCCTTGATCCCGCTTTGAATGATCGCTTTCGCGCACTCATTGCAGGGAAACAGGGAAACGTAGAGCTTCGCCCCTTCCAGACTCCCGCCCCGGTAATTCAGAATCGCGTTCAGCTCACTGTGGACCGTATAGACATATTTTGTCTTTAACGGATCTTCTCCTTCTCTTACCCATGGAAACTCATCATCAGAGCAGCCTGTCGGAAGTCCGTTGTATCCCATAGACAAGATCTTGTTATCCTGGCTTACGATACAGCAGCCTACCTGTGTATTTGGATCTTTTGAGCGCATCCCAGACAGCATTGCCACTCCCATAAAATATTCATCCCAGCTGATATAGTCATTTCTTTTGTTTCCCATAAACGCCGCTCCCTTCGCATCCTATTTTGTGCCAAATATCCGATCTCCCGCATCTCCAAGGCCCGGCACGATATACTTGTGCTCATTCAGATGGTCATCCAGCGCTCCGATATACAGGTCCACATCAGGATGTTCTTTCGTCATCCGCTCAACTCCTTCCGGCGCGGCGATGATACAGATAAACCGGATATGCTTGACTCCCTTCTCCTTTAGCATCTGGATCGCGGCCACACTGGATCCTCCTGTGGCAAGCATTGGATCCACCACAAAGACTTCTCTTTCATCACAATCTGCCGGAAGTTTACAGAAGTATTCTACCGGTTCAAAGGTATCCGGATCGCGGTACAGACCGATATGCCCAACCTTTGCCGCCGGAATCATATTCAGGATCCCGTCTACCATACCGATTCCCGCGCGCAGGATCGGAACAACCGCCAGTTTCTTTCCGCTGAGCTCCTTTCCTACCATCTCACAGATAGGCGTCTTGATCTTTACGTCCTGCAGCTTCAGATCTCTGGTAGCCTCGTAACACATCAGCGCGGCGATCTCACCAACAATCTCCCGGAACTCTTTGGAACCCACCTCTTCTCTGCGGATATACGTAATCTTGTGCTGGATCAGCGGATGATCCATAATCTGTACCTTCGCCATCCCTCTTCCTCCTCATTTTTAAATATTTATCACATGATGTCCTGCCGCCTTTAGAAGGCGGTTCATGATCGCGTTCCCAATCCCGCCTCTGGCAAATGACTCACTGTATATATAATCTACCTGCTCATGGTCAAACTCCCGCAGGATCGCATAGAGATGGCTTGCGATCGTCGCCTCATCCTCCCGTGTTCCGATAGATTTTACTTTCCCCTGGCGGTAGCGCCCTAACGTCTCTTCTGTTCCTATGATCCCTACCTTGTATCCTTGGGAAATCCGTTCCGCGGCCATTCCATTGATGGCCTCGATCACCAATTCTACCGGACCTTCTACAATACTCAGATCCGCCTTTGGCGCGTAATGTCGGTACTTCATCCCCGGCGCCTTCGGAGCCTTCTTGCTGTCAGCGGAGATGCTTGCCGCATCCTCTGTCACCGGGCCGATCTGCTCTTCCAACATCTCTTTTGTCACTGCGCCGGGCCTTAGAAGCATCGGCGGCGATACCGTCATATCCAGGATGGTGGATTCCACGCCGATCTCTACCATTCCGCCATCAATGATCATATCGATCTTTCCGGTCAGGTCTTCTTCTACATGCTGCGCCATCGTAGGACTTGGCCTTCCGGAAGTATTGGCGCTTGGCGCCGCAATAAAACCTCCGCCGGCCCGGATCACTTCGCGGGCGATATGGCTGCTTGGCATCCGCACAGCCACTGTATCCAGTCCTCCTGTTGTCCCATAGGGGACAATATCTGTCTTCTCAAAAATCATAGTGAGTGGGCCAGGCCAGTATTTTTCCGCGAGAACCTCGGCCTCGGCCGGAATCATCTCCGCAATCTCGGGCAGATCTTCTATCCTGGCAATATGAACGATCAGCGGATTGTCCGACGGCCTCCCTTTCGCCGCGTAAATTTTCTCCGCCGCCTTTTCATTCAGCGCATCCGCTCCCAGCCCATAGACAGTTTCCGTAGGAAACGCCACCAGGCCTCCTTGTTTTAAAATTTCTCCTGCTTTCTCGATTATTTCTTTATCTGTTTGTAAATCTTCGATTTTTTTAATGATTGTCTCCATGGCAATCATTATACTACAGTCTACTCAGCGAGACAAGTTTCGATTCCCGCTGTCACCGCTTCCGCCAGCTTCTCTTGATATTCTTCTGTACTAAGCTTCTCCGCTTCCTCCGGATTGCTCAAGAATCCACATTCTACAATGATCGTAGGCGTCTCTGTCCTTCGCAGGAGATAGTATGTATCATTGGCTTTTGACTCGCGGGTATTTCCCGGGTCCGCCGCCAAAAGCGCCTCCCGCATGATCTCCGCCGCTTCTTCTCCTTCTTTTGAATGTTTATAATAGAATACCTGCGCCCCCTGCACACTTGATTCATGATAACTGTTCTGATGGATACTGACTGCCAGCGCAGGGGCGGCCTCATCAATGATCTTCACTCGTTTCTTGATATCCTCCACCTGTTTGTTGGCGCTCCCTTCTGGAGCCAGCGTTTCGTCTTTTTCTCTGGTCATGATGACTGTAATTCCCTTTTCCTCCAGCTTTTCGCGAATCTTTTGGGCAATCGCCAAGTTAATATCTTTCTCCTGGATCTCATTAACGCCTACCTTTCCCGGATCTCTGCCTCCGTGTCCCGCATCGATGACAATCTTCTTCTCCTTGGGTTCCACTTTGCCTGACGATACGTATTCTCCAAGATTTCTTCCGGTCAGGATCAGACCGGCGATCAAAAGGATCAAAATGACCAACTCTGCTTTTTTTCTCAAAAAAATGCCTCCGACAGTCTCTATCTGTTAAATATATGACTGCCGGAGGCATTTTATTTAATTTACGTATTGCAGGATCAGATCCCAAATGCTGGAATCTTCCTGTCCCAGCGCCCATGCCGCGGTACCTGCCAGCTCATTTTCCTTCATGAGCTGCAGCTTGGCCTCAATGGACTTTTCATCTTCCATCCATATCTTATAAGTTGTGCTGTCTACCGTCCATTCCGCATAGTTCTGCTGCGTCTCTTCATCCCATGTAAGCTCTGCTCCGGCTTCTTCCACCGCGGCCCGCGCGGCGGACATTCCCAGCGCTTCGCTCGTTACATTCATGGTATATTCGGCCGCATCGGTTCCCGCATCTTCTGCCAGTTCCTCCTCCGTCTTAGGCGTTTCCTGCCACAGGCGGGTAAAGAACGGGATTCCGCTGATCACCTTTTCTTTCGGCACTTCTTCCAAAGTTGCCTCGATTCCTTCTTTTACGTAATTATACGAAGAAACAGAGCCCGCCTCCGGTGATCCGGCATAATGCTCGTCATATCCCATAATGATCACATAATCTGCCACAATCCCCTGTTCCTTGCGGTCATATTGCATATTATGTCCCATTGGAACATAATTATCTACGGAAAGGACCAGGCTGTTCTGTCTGCATCGCACGGACAGTTCCCGGATAAACTGGATATAATGTTCTCCGCATTCCTCAGAGATCCTCTCAAAATCCACGTTGATCCCGTCAACTCCTGTCTGAAGGGCATCCGCGATCAGCTGATTGATCAGATTCTCCCGACTGGAGGTTGAGCTGAGTAATTCCAAGGATTCCTCATAGGAGTCGATGCCTCCGTCAAAATCTCTTACCGCCGCCCAGACTTCAATATTAGCCTGATGGGCATAATTCACATATTCCGAAGACGAAATGGATTCCAGATTTCCTTCCGTATCCCCCACATGGTACCAGGTCGGAGCGATCGTCGTAAGTCCTTTAGTCTCCGCGATCCTTTGCAGCACCGTGCTATTCGCGTCGCTGTTCGTCACGTTGTGCCATGCCAGATTAATGGTATAATCTTTGGAAATGTTGGTAAACTCTTGTTCTTCAAATTCTCTGGTGATATCTTTTGTCTCTTCTTTTCGCAGAGCGCTGTTTTTCACATAACCGACGAATCCGTCACTGGTAAGAACTTTCTTCCAATTTTCCTCACTTTCAAGGATCGTAACTTCGTCATTCTTAGAGATCTCCGTCAATACCGGGCTTTTTACGCCGCCCCTGTACCGTACCGCCGTATCTCTTTTTACTTCCGCGACGGTCGTCTCTCCCCAGTCATTCTTAATGACAATACGCTGAGGATCGTCGTATACTTCATATTCCATATTCGTATACTTCTGGATAAAGTCAAGAGCAATATATGCTGTACTTCCTTCCGTTTTTAAAATAACGTAGTCTTCACTGTTTTTATTTTTTGAAACGCTGTAATCCGTACTTCCCACTTCTACAGAAACCATATCGTTTGGCAGTGTATATAACAAAATATTTTCACTTGGATCCCAGTAAAAACGGCTGTTCACATAATCTCTCACGACTTCATACTGCAGATATGCCTTCCCGTCAGAGATCATCCCCTGAGGTTCTGTAATCTGGTCATTTACCACAACAGCTAACTGTCCATCTTGCTCTATTCCATAATATTCTTGAAGATTGGCCTGCTCTTTTGAAGGGCTGTATCTCTTCCACAAAAACGCGCCAATGACCGCTGCTGCTATTAATATGACTAAAAGAATGATCTTGATGGTAAGATTTCTTTTTCTTCTTCTTCTTGACTGTGGTTTTCTGGATACCGGCCGTCTTGCGGCGCCTGATCTGACCGTTCTGCTCTTAGACGGCCGGTTCTTAACCTGCCGGTCATCTGTCTGCCGATTCTGGTTCTGTCGGTCAGTCGCTGGTCTTACACGCCGGGCAGAACCCTGTCCCGCGCTTCTTCCGGCTGTCCGGCTTCTGCTTGTCCGGTCCGAAGTTGTGCGGCTTCTCTTGTCTCTTTCTTCCATGCTGCACCTCCTACTAGACCTTATTATACCAACAATTATATGCTACGTCATTAATTTTTTGACATTCTTTGAGGGGTATCTACATTCTATTCTTTTCTTTTACGTCATGGAAATACAATTCTTTTACATCTCCATCTTCATCCATCACATAGTCCCGCATGTAAACGGCGTCTTCCTGGATCATATGCGCCCGCACGACCTGCATAGGGCTCGCCGGCAGACCATCCAGGATGATTCCCACCCCCTTCCTTTCATAATTTGTCAGCTCGTTGAAAAGCGTCTGCGCTTCTCTCTCCTGATGCCCATCCATGGCGCATCCTCCTTCTCAATGCTCTTGAAGTGATAACCACATTCTAAACCGCATATCGAAAGAAATAGAAGGAAGTTGTGATATCGTGATACATCAAACACCTTTTGATACGCGGTAAGACTAAGAAGATAGTCCGCATTGTCATAATTTTTTGTTTTCCTGCTGTTCTGATTGTCTGTGTGATCTTTGTACCTGATTTGGTACCATTGAGTTTCTATAAGACAGTTTTTGATATAAATAGATCTTACATTGAGAAGTTTTGTAAAAAAGCCGCCCTCCTTTGTTCTAAGAACGTAGTTATCAGGGAAAGCTATCTTCTAGTAACGTCATTATATATGATAGGTTCCGGCCGCGCAAGCACTTTTTTATTTTATATATATTTTATTTAACATCCTTTATTATCTATGCTATACTAAACTAGAAGGAAGTGATGAATATGAAGATTGAGAAACTCAACGAGAATCAGATACGCTGTACTCTCACACGTGCTGATTTGGCCGAACGCCAGCTTCAGTTGAGCGAACTGGCTTACGGGACCGAAAAAGCAAAATCACTTTTCCATGATATGATGCAACAGGCAGCTTTTGAATTTGGATTTGAGGCAGAGGATATTCCTTTGATGATCGAGGCGATTCCCGCATCTTCCGATTCAATTGTTCTGATAATCACTAAAGTCGAGGATCCAGAGGAACTGGATACCAGATTTTCAAAATTCGCCCCATCTCCCGGCGGCGAAAATGACCAAAGAAAAAAAGAAGCCCTTCAGAAACTGGAGGGGGCTGAAACCCTCTTGAATCTGCTTGGGAAAGTCAAAGAAAAGATAAATGCTGCTGATACAGCGAAAGACTCATCGGAAAAGGAAGACTCGGAAGTGCGCAAGGCGGCTCTCCGCCTGTTCTCATTTCCAACAATGGACAATGTCTTGCAGGCAGTTCATCTGCTCAATAGGATGTACAATGGTTCCAATACTTTGTATAAAGACCATGATGAAGATGTCTATATCCTGGCATTGACCCAGTCTGATTACTCGAACCAAGATTTTAATCGAATCTGCAACATGCTGACAGAATACGGCACACTGGAGAAGGCTTCCGGCGCCACGCTGGCTTTTCTGGAAGAACACTGCGAAGTTCTGGTATCTTCCAATGCTGTTCAGAAACTGGCGGTTATTTAAAATGGTCCGCAATAAAAAAGCTCTGCCTGATCGGAATTCCAATTTTGGAATGATTCAGGCGGAGCTTTTTATTTTTCTATGCATTCAAAAATGCATTGATCTTCTCTACTAACAAATCAGCGTCTATTCCATGTACCATAGCAGCCTCCGCCAAAGACTCTCCCTGAGAGGCCGGGCAGCCAAGGCAGTGCATTCCGATTTCCATAAGGATCGGAGCTACTTCAGGATTCATGTTCAACAGTTCTCCAATCGTCATATCTTTAGAAACCTGAGCCATTTTAATTCCTCCTTTCTTCTCAGTGTTTTCATTATAATCGCTTTTTCTCATTGTGTAAACATTTTAAAACAATTTCTTTCTAATATTTGACTTCTCAAATGTCAATATTTTTTTCTTTTTTTTTCGACAAACCACTAAATTTATTATAACTCCACAAAACGTTTGTTCTTTTATTTCCCTCAAATAATCCACCAAATTTCTATATTTTTATGTGGATAATGTGGATAAAAATGTGAAATCAAGACTTTTTCCACCTTTTTCGGCAGTTTTTATGTGGATAACTTGGATAAGTTCAATTTCCAAAATTTTACATTTTCATATTTTTTTTTACATTTTTGTACAAATTGTATAAGATTCAACTTTACTATTCTTTAACAAGAAATATCCCGGTATTTTAACCGGGATATTTTCAGAGCAATCTTCTCACGGTAATAATATCGGTATAGGTCGCGGATATTATGCCAATTCCTTTTGCGCTGTTTATAGCGTTTACGATCTGACCATCACCCATATAGATTCCTACGTGTCCGTCATAACAAATAATATCTCCCGGAATTGCTTCACTATAGCTGACGGCTGCCCCTGCATTTCGCATTTCCGCTGAAGTCCGTGGAAGCTGGATTCCAAAATGAGCAAAAACAGATTGGACAAATCCGGAACAATCCGCTCCATTGGTCAAGCTTGTCCCTCCCCAGACATATGGATTGCCAATAAACTGACATGCATAGTCTACGACAGCCTGTCCTGTACCAGCCTTTTCTTTCGCTTCTTCCTCCGCTTTTCTGCGGGCTTCTTCTGCCTCTCTGGCAAGACGGGCCTCTTCCTCTTCTTTTGACTCCGCATAAGTAAACGCTTCTTCCGGATCTTCTCCGCCCGTTTCCTCTATAATCTCCTGTGCCTTTTGCTCGGCGTTATTTCCTATTATAATGTATTCAGAATATACATACCCTTCTACGGAACCAGATTGTATCTTTGTCCATTCGCCTACAGGGCCCGCGATCTTCGCCGCATAATCAGGATATAACTTTCCGACCCACGCGCTCTCCTTCGTAGGTTCACTTCTGATATAAAGAAATGTCTCTACGTTGGCAAACGCCATATCTAAATACTCACCCTTCTCTGTCGGCACCAGATAGTCGGAAGCGTCTATCTCCTTACCAGAAGAATAACAATCACTTAATACCTCCTCAATACCCACACTTGGCATGATATCGGCAGTGACCGGTTCAGAGGCCTGGACCTTGGCCGGGAGCGCCAGGACAGCCCCTGAGAAAGTAACCAAGAACAATCCTTTTTTAAGAATAGAACCCATAAACTCCCTCCTTTAATGTTTATGTTTTCTTATCTTTTGTAAATATTACAGAATTGTTACATATGTTACGGATTTATTATATCACTTGTCTATGCAAAGTCAAGGCATTTTTACTAGTTTTTCTCGTCATATTATTCCCTGATTTTTGAAAAAAATACAAGTTTTTCCTATTAAAATATTACGATTTGTTACATTTTCAATTTTGTTGTTGACAAAGTCGGAATATAAAACTATACTAATTATAGTAACAATTATTATTATCGAAGGGAGGTAACCTATGGGCACACTGAAATATAGTCGTCAGCGCGCTTCTATCAAAGAATATCTGATGAGTACCGCTGACCACCCTACCGCCGATACCGTATATCTCCATGTACGTAAAGAATTTCCACGCATCAGTCTTGGAACTGTATATCGAAATCTAAATCTGCTAGCAGATATGGGCGAGGCAGTCAAGATCACGACTCCTCATGGCGGAGACCGTTTTGACGGACGTACAGATCCTCATTATCATGTAGTCTGTACTTCCTGCGGTAAAGTCTTTGATTTGAAATTAGATTCCACATATATGGAAGAAATAAACCAACTGGCAGACAAGTATTTTCATGGAAATATTGATTCTCACACAACGCTTTTCTATGGTACTTGTCAGGAATGTATAGAAAATAAAAAAGAGAAAAAAATCCAAAATATCGATTGACATTTATCGGTAAGTATGCTATTTTAATATCAGTAATAATTACTAATATTAAAATTGATAATAACAATCAAAAAGAAAAGGAGAGATTAACTATGAAAAAATTTGTATGTACTGTATGTGGTTATGTTCATGAAGGAGATGCCGCACCGGCTGAATGTCCAGTTTGCCATGCGCCGGCTGAGAAATTCAAAGAGCAGACAGGCGACAGAGAATGGGCAGCGGAGCACGTTGTAGGAGTAGCTCAGGGCGTTAGCGAAGATATCCTGGCTGATCTGAGAGCAAACTTTGAAGGTGAATGTTCTGAGGTCGGAATGTACCTAGCTATGGCAAGAGTCGCTCATAGAGAAGGATATCCGGAGATCGGACTGTACTGGGAGAAAGCTGCTTACGAAGAAGCAGAGCACGCTGCTAAATTCGCGGAGCTGCTTGGTGAAGTTGTAACAGACAGCACTAAGAAGAACCTTGAGATGAGAGTAGATGCTGAGAATGGTGCTACCGCTGGCAAATTTGATCTCGCAAAACGTGCGAAAGCCGCAAACCTGGATGCAATCCATGACACTGTTCACGAGATGGCAAGAGACGAAGCTCGTCACGGAAAAGCCTTCGAAGGCCTGTTAAAGAGATACTTTGGCTAAGCTACAAGCCAAGCACTAAGCTATATGAGTACGCCTCGACAAGTTTACTTGTCAGAGGCGTGCGCTATATAGGTTAGTATTCGGCGACAGCCGACAGCGAGGAAGCTTTTGCTTTCGAGCTGCCTTGGCTTGACGCTTTACCTCAATGTTTTATCGAATAGAATCCGGACAATTTCAAATACAATAGGAGGATCTGATATGTCAAAATATGCAGGAACCAAAACAGAAAAGAACCTTATGGACGCCTTCGCAGGAGAGTCTCAGGCTCGCAACAAATACACATTCTACGCTTCTGCCGCTAAAAAGGCCGGCTACGTTCAGATGGCCAACATTTTTGAAGAGACCGCGAATCAGGAAAAAGAGCACGCAAAAATGTGGTTTAAAGAATTCCATGGAATTGGCGATGTAGCTGAAAATTTAGCTGACGCCGCTGCCGGCGAGAATTATGAATGGACGGACATGTACAAACGGATGGCTGAAGAAGCAAGGGAAGAAGGATTTGAAGAACTGGCTGTGAAATTTGAGCGTGTCGCAGAAGTTGAGGCCGCACATGAGAAACGCTACAACAAACTTCTGGAAAGCTATAAAGCTGGAAACACTTTCAAAGGAGACGCTCCCTTAGGATGGAAGTGTAATAACTGCGGATATATTTATATTGGCGAGGAAGCTCCTGAAGTATGTCCTGCATGCGCGCATCCAAAGGCATATTTTGAGAGAAAAGTAGAAAATTATTAATCTGATTTTCAATTAGGGCCGGGGGATTTTTAAAAATCCCCCGGCCCTAATTGATGTCCGCCGGATCTATATGTCTTTGTTTCAGCTTTATTAAGACGATTTCCCTGAATAAAGCGTAAATTACCGATACGATCGGTATAAAGATCAACATTCCTACAACTCCCATAAGACTGGCGCCTATACTGACCGCGGCCAGCACCCAGATAGACGGAAGCCCTACAGACTTCCCTACCACATGGGGATAGATCAGATCCCCTTCGATTTCCTGAAGGATCAGAAATAACGCTATAAAAATCAACGCTTTTATCGGATCTTCTATAAAAATTAGAAAAGCTCCTACAATACAGCCAATAAAAGCTCCAAAAATCGGGATCAACGCTGTAAATCCAATCAAAATCCCGATCAGAAGCGCGTAGGGAAGCTGCAAAACCGTCATGGCCACGACAAACATACTGCCCAAGATGAGAGCCTCTACGCACTGTCCCGTCAAAAAGCCTGAAAATGTTTGGTAAGTAAGGGAGAATACCTCCAAGGCCGCTTCTGCCCTTCCCTTTCTGACAAAGGCAAACAGCACGGTCTTTGCCTGTCTGCGCAGCTTTTCTTTTTGCATCAGGACATAAATAGCGAACGCAAACGCGATAAAAAAGGTTGCGATTCCACTTACAATATTTCTTGCTACTGTAATTGTCGAATCCAGTACATTGCCCGCACCATTTCTAAAAAAGTCAAGGCCCATGTCCATAATCTGATTCCAGTCAAGCTTAATATTGCTCAGCCACCCTATAATCTCTTTATTATCATGGGAAAATGGTGCCGCCCATTCCTGCAGCCTGGGGACAAATTCCTTTATGCTCTCGTCAAGATTGGCAAATGTCCGCCCCAGCCGCGGAATTAGGACAAACATAATAAGAGCGAGAACTCCAAAAACCAGAAACAAGACCAGCAGCATACTGGCTGGTCTTGCAATCTTTTTTAAAAATGAAGATTTTTTAATCTTTTCCGGGTGGAACAGATGCCTTTCGACAAAATTCATCGGAACATTCAAAACAAATGCGATTGCTCCGCCCAGAACAAATGGAAATGTCACATGGAAAATAAACCGTAAAATGCTGAAAGCATTTTCATAATTCCACAGACATAGAATGATGACTGTAGTAAATACGATCAATCCTCTGATTTTCTTGATGGTTTCCCGGCTTAATTCCATATACTCCTCCCGGCTTTACTTCTATTTCTGGATCTTACTCCGAATCCACTTCAGAAGCTGAATAACAGGAAGATTCAATAATGCCAGTCCATAGACGGTAAATAACTGCTCTATTGTCAAAGGCACGACTTTAAACATGCTATGCAGCGCAGGAATCATAAGCACTCCTGTGATCAATGCAAGTCCCAATAAAAACGCTCCGATCAGATAGATATTATTGAAGAATCTTCTTGTAAATATCACCGGATGATTTGATTTGCAGTTAAACCCATGAACCAGACGGCTGGTACACAATGTTCCAAACGCCATTGTACTGGCCAGAGCCGAGCCGCCTGTATGGTATCCGATCATAAACGCGGTCATTGTCATGATTCCGATCACTAAGCCTTCTGTACCGATGCTGATCAGATAATTTTTTGTCAGAATAGATTCGTTCATCGGACGCGGCTTCTCTTTCATCACTTCTGCTGTATGAGGCTCCAGTCCAAGGGCGATCGCCGGCAAACTGTCAGTCAAAAGATTGATAAATAGCAGATGCACCGGCGCAAATGGAACTGGCAGAGCAGCGATCGACGCATAAAGCACTGCAAGGATCGCGCCAAAGTTTCCAGACAAAAGGAACTGGATTGAGTTCTTAATGTTCTGATAAATGTTTCTTCCATTCTCCACAGCCTTCACGATCGTAGCAAAGTTATCGTCTGTCAGGACCATTGCCGCAGCGTCTTTTGACACTTCGCTTCCAGTAATTCCCATAGCAACGCCGATATTCGCCTGCTTCAGGGCCGGCGCGTCATTGACTCCGTCTCCGGTCATGGCAACAATATTTCCCTTATCCTGCCATGCGCGCACAATACGGATCTTGTGCTCCGGTGACACCCTTGCATATACGGAAATTCCCTCTACGAAATCTTTTAACTCTTCATCGGACATATTTTCAATCACAGCCCCTTCACAGGCTTCTGATTCGTCCTTGAGGATTCCGATCCGCTTTGCGATCGCCGCGGCCGTTACTTTGTGGTCGCCGGTGATCATGATCGGCTTGATCCCCGCGCTGATACATTCCGCAACTGCCGCCTTGGATTCTTCCCTCGGCGGATCCATCATAGCGATCAGCCCTAAGAAAGTAAGATTCTGTTCATCTTCCACTGTAAGCTCTTTTTCCTCTTCCAGCTCTTTATAACAGAAAGCCAGTACTCTAAGCCCATCTCTGGAAAATTCCATATTCTGTTTCTCAATCTTCATCCGGTCTTCTTCGGTGATTTCTCTTACAGTATCCCCAAGTCGGATATGTCTCATACGTCCCAAAAGAACATCTACGGCTCCTTTTACAACGATTGTGTATTTCCCTTCAAATCCATGAGCGGTAGACATCAGTTTCCTGTCACTGTCAAATGGAACTTCTGACAAACGCGGATAGTCATCTCTGATCTGAGAAACATTTCTGTCAAACCTATTTCCTACATTTACAAGAGCGGTTTCTGTAGGATCCCCAATCTCCTGCTCTTCCGTTACTGTGGAATCATTGCATAAAATACTGCTGCGGAACAGAAGCTCCTGATTTTCTTCGCTGAAATCCAGTTCAGATACCGGAATTCTTTTGTCATCGACATAGTAATCTTCTACCGTCATTTTATTCTGGGTGAGGGTTCCTGTCTTATCAGAGCAAATGATCGAAACACTTCCAAGTCCTTCCACAGCCTGCAGTTTACGAATGATCGCATGTTCTCTAGCCATCTTCTGGGTTCCAAAAGAAAGTACGATCGTAACGATTGAGCTCAACGCTTCCGGAATCGCTGCAACAGCCAAAGCCACCGCAAATAAGAAGGCGTCTACAACAGATCCTCCCTGGATCACATTGATACCAAATAAAATTCCGCAGAACACGAGGATGATGATAGATAATTTCCGTCCAAAATCATCCAAGTTGATCTGAAGAGGCGTCCTCTTCTCAGAAGTTGTCTTCAAAAGGCTTGCGATCTTTCCAACCTCTGTTCCCATTCCAATCTCTGTTACTTCAAAAGTAGCTCTTCCATAGGTCGCAAAACTGCCGGAGAATACACGGTTAGTCTGGTCTCCAAGCGCCGCTCCCTCTGGCACTTCATCCAGGGATTTCTCTACAGAGAGACTTTCGCCGGTCAGCGCGCTTTCATCTACCTTTAAACTTGCGCAGGTAAGCAGTTTCCCATCTGCCGGAACACAATCGCCAGCCTCGATGATGACCTCATCGCCAATCGTGACCTCTCTTGCGGGAATCTGGATTTTCACCCCATCTCTGACTACCTTTGCTTCAGGAGCCGATAATTGTTTCAGACTGTTGAGGGACTGTTCCGCTTTCACTGTCTGAACGGTTCCTAAGATCGCATTGATCGTAATTACGATGAAAATAACGATCGCGCTTTCTGCGTCACCAAGGAAACCTGATATGATCGCCGCAAAAATCAGAATGATGACCAGAAAGTCTTTGTACTGTTCCAGGAATATCTGAAGAATACTTTTCTTCTTTCCCTCTACCAGCTCATTAAAGCCGTATTTCTCCTGGTTTTGTCTTGCTTGTTCACTTGTTAACATTTTGGATTCCTCACTTTCCTCTGCAATAGGGCCGAAAAAAAACTTCTATTGCACAAATTTTATCATGCAATAAAAGTCTCACCATTTCATTACGATACGGATGTATCTACATCGTACTGACGATATCGCAAACGCCTTCTTAAAATATGGCGCCAGTTACTCCCTTTTATTATCACCTAATATACAAAAAAATATTTTCCTTGTCAACAACTTTATCAAATCTTTATACATTTTATTTGAAGATAAAAAGAGGCAGCCCCGCAAACAGGAACCGCCTCCCTCTCATTCCCTATGAGCGTGCGGGGATTCGAACCCCGGACAACTTGATTAAAAGTCAAGTGCTCTACCACCTGAGCTACACGCCCTCATTTCCTTTTGCAAGGAAAATGCCCAGAACCGGAATCGAACCAGTGACACGAGGATTTTCAGTCCTCTGCTCTACCAACTGAGCTATCTGGGCATTCGTTGTATTGCTACAACGTCTAATATTTTACTGTATAAAGTGCTTTTTGTCAATATGAAATGAATAAAAATTCATAAAAAATGCAAAATATTTATTCTCCATATTCTGCAATCCATTCTGAAACAGTGGAAAATATCTCTTTATTCAGGCTATAATATGTCCATTTTCCATTCTTTCGTGCCTTTACTGCTCCTGCCTGCAGTAAAATTCTCATGTGGTGTGACAGTGTGGACTGTCCAAAGTCCATTTCGTCTAAAAGTTCGCTGGCATTATATTCCCTTTCACGAAGTAAATCAAGAATACGAAGTCTGTTCTCATCAGACATTGCTTTTAATACTCTTGCGTGAACGACAAACTTTTTATTCATATTATGATGATGCTCCTTTCATCTATCAATTTAAAATCTGAACATTAATAATAATGCTCTACTTTAGAGCGTGTTTGAAAAATGCTCTAGCAATGCAATCTGCGGCATATTGCAACGCCGCAGATAAAATATCTGATTATGTTATGCTAATGAAACAAAACTCTCGTTAAGAAATCCCTTTTGTTAAATCTCCCATATTCCTTCCTTGTTCTCCGTTGTCTGAAGCTCAATCTTCTTATCAGAATCTTTAATCTTGATTTCCGGATTCTTTACGATTACCTTTGTATGTGCCGGAACAGACTTCGTTACAAATGCTCCACCTGCTACGATAACACCCTCACCGATTTCTGTCTCTCCACCAAGAATACTGGCTCCAGAATATACCGTAACGTTATCTTTGATCGTCGGATGTCTCTTCTTACCCTTTAACTTCTGTCCACTTCTTGTAGAAAGCGCACCTAAAGTTACTCCCTGATATAACTTCACATTATTACCAATCTCTGTTGTCTCACCAATTACAACACCAGTTCCATGGTCAATAAAGAAATATTCCCCAATCTTTGCGCCAGAGTTAATATCGATTCCTGTACGGCTATGTGCATATTCCGTCATAATTCGAGGAAGGAATGGCACATCCTGTGTATACAGCTCATGAGCGATTCTATAAACAAAAATAGCAAACAGTCCCGGATAAGAAATAACAACATCCTCTCTGCTCTTTGCAGCAGGGTCGCCGTCAAATCCAGCCTGCACATCTTTTAAAAGCATCTGCTGTACATATGGAAGCCTCTTAAAAAATTCCTCACAGACTTCTTCTGCCCGCTCACTGATCTCTTCCTCTGTATACTTTTCATAATCTCTATAATACAAAGAAATCTCAATCTGCGGTTTTAACTTACCATAAATATCTGTCAGACGGTCACCGATAAAATACTGTGGTGAAATGAGTGCAATATTCTCCTCACCAAAATATCCCGGAAACATTACTCTCTTTAAATCCTTTAAAATACGAATAATACAGGAACGGTCAGGAAGGCATCTCTCCCCTCTTGATACGATAAAATCAGTTTTATGGCAGCTTTCCGTCATATCGGCGGAAGCGTTTAAAATAATGTCTTTCATTGTCTCTTTCATAACTTAAGTCTCCCAATTTTTTCAGAAAAAGATTTAATCTCTTTCTAAAATATGTATTACTACACTTATTTTATTTATGCTAAATTATACCAAACAACTCCTAGAAATACAATTCTAACATAAAAATTTCACATTTGCCATTTCTATAACGATTTTTCTTTCCATTTTCCACATCGATAATGAATCACATAGAATATCGCTCTGACCACCCAGTCAAGTACCATCGCAATCCATGCGCCAAATACGCCAAATCCCATATATTTTCCAAAAATAAAGGCACAGGCAATACGGAACAGCCACATAGAAGTTACGCCGACAACCATCGTAAAACGGACATCATTTGCGGCACGAAATACATTTGGCAGGGCAAATGCAGCCGGCCAGAATATCATTGCCATGATACTGTGGAGTATCATAATCTGCGTTGCATAACCGCTTGTTTCGGGGGATAAATTATAGATTTTCAACATAAATGGTAACAAGAGCATCATAACGATGCAGGTAATCCACATACAAGTGTAGGTGAATTTTAACAGACGTTTCGCAAAGTATTCTGCCTGTGGATAATCTCCCGCACCGACACATCGGCTGATTACTGTCACAGTTGCAAGCCCCAATGCCATTCCTGGCAGGATTTCAAAATATGCTAGCGAATTACTTACGGCATTCGCTGCGATAGATGCCGTTCCAAACGTGGAGATCAAGCTTAAAAGAAGGATTTTCCCAAGCTGAAACATACTATTTTCTATGCCATTTGGCACGCCAATATGAAGGATTTTTCGAATCATTTTCCCGTCAAATTTAAACAGATTCATTCCCTTCAATGTAAGTATATGCTTCTCATCATGTAAAAGCCATACCATCAAAAATGCAGCTACCACACGGGATAATAATGTTGGTATCGCAACACCTTCTACCCCTCTATGAAAGCCAAATACGAGGATAGCATTTCCACTTACGTTAATCACATTCATAATACAGGAAACATACATCGAAGTTTTTGAATTTCCCATTGCACGAAACAGAGCCGCTCCACCGCAATACACTCCAAGAAAAGGAATCGAAGCTGCAGATATCAGCAAATATGTATTACAATTCGCCATAACATCTGCCTCGATCGAGCCAAAAACTGTATGTAAAATAAAATATTTACCAAGATAGATAAGTAACATAATGGCTATAGACATCCACACCATAAACTGCATCATCTGTCTTCCGGCATAGGCAGCCTTTTTCTTATCTTTGGCACCAAGATATTGTCCCGAAACAACAGCTCCTCCTGTTGCCAGTGCATTAAAAATATTGATAAGCAGGATGGCAATTGAATCAACCAGTGAAACTGCGGACACCGCCGCTTCACCAACCTGCGCTACCATAATTGAATCGGAAAGGCCGACAAAGACACTTAGAAGCTGCTCCAGAAACAAAGGCAGAATCAACGCTGTCAATGCTTTATCGGAAAAGAGAAGCTCGGTCTTTCCAGTCCAGGGTTTTCTTTTGAATAATGACATTTGTATCTCCTTTCTTTCTAATTGGCAAAACAGACGGAAACTAAGGAATATGCTATGCCAATCTGTGACTTTCGTCGCGGCATGTTGAATGCTCGCTTACGCGCTCGTATCCAACACTTGCTCCCAGGCCACAGATTGGCATAGCATATTCCTTAGTTTCCTGTCTTTGACAGTTCAGAAAGACAAAGGGCATTCAGACTGTCGTATTCTGCTTACTCAAAAGTTGTATTTGGCAAATGGTAGTTCTCTGGTCTGATAAAGACGAGCTTTAAAAAGAAGAATTAGAGAACAAATACTATTTTTTCAGAGCGAGGATTGAATGCGAGCCCTTAGGCGAATATTCAACCCGCAGTGATAGAGTCACAAATATAGGATATCTTCTCACTTTGAGAGCGTCTGTTTTGCTTTTGCCTGCGGCAAATTCCTATTTTAGAAGCCGCCTCCAGAAACATCGAGTTTGCCATCATCATCTGCCGCAGTTCCATTCGAACCGCACCAGTTACAAACTACCTTATCGGAGCCGTCATAACAGCTTACCTTACCGCAGTTTCCGCAGACAAAACATTTCTTTGCGCCGCAGTAAGGGCAGCCTGGATATTCTTCGTCAGTGTAGAAACTTCCGGTAAAGTTGATTTTATCGAAGCCTTCTTTTTCTGCTGTTTCTTCTTTTAATTTAAATGCCCAGGTACGAACCCAGTCATTATCTCTTTTTTCAATTCGGATTCCGTAAAGCTTATCCTGAGCACATTTTGCCAGAATTACGCTTGCTTCTTTTTTCATTCTGCTTCCTCTCCTTCCTGATAAACGAAAGCAATGGATATATCGTCACCGCTGCCTTCTCTTGTCCTTTTTTCAAAATTCCGCTTTAAACTTTTTTGCATTTTTTCCGTATCATGAAACATGTGAGAAAGCAATCCATGATATTTCAAAAAGTCTTCTTCGCTTGCAAATGATTTGAATAACCCGTCTGTGGATACGAATAATGCTTTTACTGTTTCTGTGGTATACCAGTGTTCAAAGAAATGAATCGCATCGGTATTGCAGAGGGAAGAGGTGTAGTTTGCATGGGAATTTTTGTCCTCGAGCGGAATATACAGTTCCTTATCTCCTCCGAGTACAACAAATCCACCATCGCCAAGAATCATTCCATAGGAAAAATCTTTTGTCAAAACGGCTGCCAGTACGGTACTTCCGTAAATGACTGCAGTTCTAAGTTTTCCTTTTGCCTTTTCCGGAATCTTATTCTCTTCTTCCTCGGTCAATGGATTTTCTAAATGATATTCCTCTACGGCCTCTCTCCATTTCATAAGAATCTGCTTTTCCATCTGTGCCAGAATAAATTCGGGATGTTTAAAAAACTGCTCCTTAAAGTCTGGACGGTTCATATAATTTTTCAATAACTTTGTCGTAATCTTTACAGCAATCCTTGAACCTACATCGCTGCGGAAATGCTTGGCGCTGCCATGTCCATCTGCCACAACAGCAATCGCAAACTTGTCAGTGACTACCGTTCCTGAACTGTCCTGACAGACAATACCCTTTCTAATATGGCTGTCTCCGATTACTGTAGAATGTACTCCCTGAAACATTCTACCATCCCTCATCAAATTCAATATCCATATCGTCAAGGTCAGTGAGATCATCCATTCCTAAAATATCCTGTTTCATTTCCTGAACTGCCTCTACCATCTGCTCTTTCTTAGCGCCTGCTACTTCTGCAAGGGAACGTTCTCCAGTTGCATCGGTAAGTGTCATGCTCGTGCTTCCGATTTTTGAAGAAGTAACCGCAATTTCACGAACAAGCTTTTTCAGCATTTCTGCACCGCATGCCTGAAGTACCAGTTCCTCATCATCGGTAAATTCGCGAAGCACATCTAAATCTACGTTAGAACCGATTGCCAGTGCGATTTTTAAGCCATACTGAAACCAGCGGTTCTTCTTCAGCATCTCGAAACCTTTTTTATAGTTATCAGTTGGATAACCGTCTGTCATAAGGAAAATAACTGGCGCATAAGAGAGGGATGGCGCTCTTAAAAAGCTGTTTCTTGAAAGCTTCTGGCAAAGTTCCTCACAGGCATCTCCCAAATCTGTTACGCCATCTGCTCTTAAGTTCTCCCATCTCTGATATTCTTCGATCAATACTGGTTCTGGTGTAATCCACTCACATCCAGAAGAAAATGACATTACGGCAACTTTTACATCGGTTCCTGCCTCGCCAACACCGATTAATTCCGGTAAAATGTCTCCCATAACACGATTTAATGATTCAAGCTTTGAACCTTCCATACTTTTTGAAGTATCTACCAGAAAAAAAATGACCATACTTTTCTTGGCAGGCGGCATTGTCTCTAACGGGTCAATTGCCTCTATATTTTCATCAAACTGTCTGCTCATCCTCATCTTCCTTTCTCTCCTCCACCTGCTGCATCAGACGGAGATTCCATTCTTCACCCAATTCAAATCGGACAGACATTCCATTCCAGATAGGAATTCCCTGTCCATTCGGAATATCCTTTATTTTTCCGTCAGGATAAAATCCTCTCCACACACCCTGACTTACATTTTTAATACCATACAAGCCCTTTTTCTGACGATTCTCCACGATCAGACCTGTAACCGTATCTTTATCCATCGGATTTCTTCCTGTCTGGCATTCGTAAAGTTTTTCTCCTTCTGCAAGAAGAATCCTGTCCATTCCATTGGTCAGTGGGTAGTAAATCTTTCCACACTTTGGACAGGCAAATGTTCCATTTTCCTTCGGAAGCAATCGATAAGAAAATCCGTGAAAACCACAGTGACAGGACTTGTAGTCCATTGCCATACGAACAAGGAGCTGCTTCCAGTCCACCTCTGTCGGACGAAGTTCTCTAAGCCTTCCCCCATCAAGAAATGCCTTCTGGAACATTTTCTGCAAAATCTCCGGATACTCGTTCCAGTACTGAATCAGCTTGTCCTGAATGCCTTTTACTGGAATATTTTCTTCCTCGCCCGGCTCCATGCAGAAGCGTCCTTCTCTCGCCCGGAAAAGTTCTTTTTCCTCCGGGGAAAGAAAACAGCGGTTCACCATCTTTTTCCCTTCAAATGGAGAACCTGTGTGGAAGAAATATTCAAATAAATATACTGCCATAAAATAACGGTCTGTCTCTAAAGAATAGCATTCTTTAAAAGTTTCGAGTGCTTCCTGTTCTTCTGTTTCAGATAATAATTTTTCCTGTTCTTCTGCTAATGCCTCTGCCAATTCTGGGGCAAGAAATTCTGTAAATTCTATTTCAGCGGCATCTGGTTCCTGCACATATGCCTCTCCAAGAAATTCTTCCCCCTCAAAATGAAACGCTCCATTTTTCAGGTTAAAATAAAATACATCTGGAGAAACGCTGCAATACACCTTCCCTTTTTGATGAATCTCCTCAAAAAACCTCGCAAACTGAAATGCACCTTCTATCATGGCATTCATCGAAGAAAAATATGCTGGTCTTAAAACCTTTTTCCCGGTTTCCGCATCAATCACAAGCTGCCTTTCTTCACAGATCTGCGCGAGGGAAACCCAGCCATTTTTATTAAAATTACTCATTCTATCCTCCTACCTACAGGAGAATCTTTGCAATCAGATTATCTCCAAAGTCAATCTCTAATCCTTTCCAGATTGGAACACCTTTTCCCGGTCCAACTTCTCTGACAGAGTTATCCGGGAACTTCGCTTTCCAGACATCACCGGACATATTTTTAATGCCAAATAAGCCTTTCTTTAAACGGTTTTCAATGACCATTCCCGTAACAGATTCAAAATCATCACTATTTTTCTTTGTCAGGCATTTGTATAACTTTGCGCCAAGATTCAGTGGAAGTTCATAGTCTTTCACACCCATTGTGTAAATGGTACTTCCACAATTACGGCAACGTAATGTATGTTCTCCTGTCTTTTCAAATGCAGAAGAAAATGCGGTCTTTCCACAGCTACAGTGAATAATATCCAGCTTTAGCTGAATGAGCATCTGAATCCAGCTCTTTTCGATAATCCGGGCATTTGGCTCCTGGATTCCATAAGTAAAGGAAAGGGTAAATGCCTCTCTGATAAAGTCCGGATAAATCTTCCACAGCTTGATAACATTATCGTGTACCCCATTAACCGGACGGTTTGATGCATTATTCGGATCATAAATAAATACCGGATCTTTTCCATAATGAATCAGGTCATTTTCCTCAGTCATAACAACACACTGAAGTACCTTACTTCCTTCTAACGGGTCCCCACGGAAGAACAGCTTAAATAAAACAACTGCCAGTGAATATCTGTCTGTCAGCACATCCGGCTTTGCGATACCTCGAACAACTTCCGGCGCCATAAAACCTGGCATACCGCCGATTCCGAAGTTATCACCATCCGCTGCCACATTATCACAGTCACAAACTAACACATCGCCGCTTCTCGTATCAATAAAGAAACCGCCATCATTTAAATCCTGATAACTTTTTCCTGATAAATGCAGGGCACGAAAGGCCTTAACAATATTAATGGCCGCTGTGAGCATCACATCAAGAGAAGCAAACTTCACCTTAATCTTTCTCGCCGGCTGCCCCTTCACTCTCGGTTTCTCCCAGCGGTATCCATTATAAATATCAGTAAATGATTCATATCCTGACGGAGCAAGCCGCATCAAATAACCAAATGCACCATTTTTCTTTGTCTCTGTTAAAAATAACGGCCAGATAAACTGCTTGCCACCCTCCGGCGCACCATCCTCAATATTCTTTCGAAGATTATTGCGAAATGCCTCCGGATTTTTAATACGGCTGATAAAATACCATTTAAGCGCATACTCCCTGCCATTATAACGGACAAGATAAACAATACCCTGCCCACCTCGTCCAAGCTCTCTGGAGACAACCGCCTCGCCGCCTGCCTCTATTGGAATCCTCTCTCCAATCTTTAACTCTCTCATCTATGTTCTACCATCCTTTATATTCTACCATCCCTCATCGTAATTCACAGCACCAAGGTCAACCGCTTCCCCAAGAATATCCTTCGCTCCTGTGCGAATCTCCTCCACAAGTACCTGCTGCTTTGCCTGTGCCACGGTCTCGGCCGCTGGCTGTCTGCCATTTGAATCTACGAGTGCAAGACTACGGCTTCCAATCTGGGAAGAAGTCACTGCAAGAAGCTTAATCAGTTCTCTAAGCTGATCTGCATTCTTTGCCTGAACTGCAAGTTCATCATTCCCGGTAAATGCACGAAGCACATCCATATTTACCTTAGAACCGATACCAAGCGCAATCTTTAACCCATGCTGGAACCATTTATTCTGCTTTAATGTATCCAGGCCCTTCTTCCAGTCATCATTCGGAGAACCATCTGATAACAGGAAAATAACCGGCGCAAAAGAAAGCGATGGTGAACTTAAAAATGTGCTGCGGGAAAGCTTCTTAGAAAGCTCCATAAACGCATCCCCCATAAAGGTAAGGCCATCTGCCTCCAAACGATTCCAGTACTGATACTCCTCAATCTTTACCGGTTCCGGGGTCACCCACTCTACATCCGTAGAAAACTTCATAATCGCAATTTTCACATCCGTAGAAGCTTCTCCAACACCAATCAGTGATGGCAGTAATTCTTCCATCGTACTATTTAACGAACCGATTTTCGTTCCTTTCATACTGCCTGATACATCAATCATAAAAAATATTGTCATACTCTTCTTCGCCGGCTCCATCGTATCAAGGAAATCTTCCTCAGCCGCATCTGCAACCTCCGGCGTATCAAGAACAAGACTTCTGCTCATCCGATTCTTCTTCAAAAGAATCTCATCATCATCAACTTCATTTAAATCAAGCCACTTTGGCATAAAAAGTTCCCCCAGTCTTCATAAATTCTCTATTTTTTCAACTTCATTTATTATATAACAATTTGGATATTTTACAAACTGCTTTATCTAGTTCTTTGAGATAAATTCTTGCACGAAAAGTTTGATTTGTAAGGTTGGAGAAATAAACAGACGCACCCACATCTCCTGTGTAGTTCAATCCTACAACACGAATTCTGATTTTGCCTCTCCAGCCAAAGCACATCCATCTGGAAATAAAAGAATCTATATTTGTAGTCTCGGAGCAAGTGTTGGATACGAGCGAGTAGAGCGAGTATTCAACACGCTGCAACTAAAGTCACAAATATAGATTCTTTTATTTCCAGATGGCATCTACTTTGCCTGCGGCAAATTACAATTCACAATTATTCACTGTTCTTGGGAATGGAATCGCATCTCTGATATTAGAAATTCCTGTCAGATACATGACGCATCTCTCGAATCCAAGTCCGAATCCTGAGTGATGTGTGGAACCGTATTTACGAAGATCTAAGTAAAACTGATAGTTTTCTTCGTCCAATCCAACTTCTTCCATACGTTTTTTAAGCATTTCATAATCATCTTCTCTCTGGCTGCCGCCGATGATTTCTCCGATACCTGGCACGAGGCAGTCCATTGCTGCTACGGTCTTTCCGTCTGGGTTAAGCTTCATGTAGAAAGCCTTGATTTCCTTTGGATAATCGGTTACAAATACAGGACGTTTGAATACTTCTTCTGTGAGGTAACGTTCATGTTCTGTCTGTAAATCTGTACCCCAGGATACCTTATATTCAAATTTATCGTTATGTTTTTCAAGGATTTCTACAGCTTCTGTATACGTTACATGACCAAATTCAGAATTCAACACATGATTCAGCCTGTCTTTTAATCCTTTATCTACAAACTGGTTTAAGAAATCCATTTCTTCCGGCGCATTCTCCATAACGTAGGAAATAACATATTTAAGCATTGCTTCTGCCACTTCCATGTCATCTTTTAAGTCTGCAAATGCCATCTCCGGCTCAATCATCCAGAATTCTGCTGCATGACGGGCAGTATTAGAATTCTCCGCGCGGAAAGTTGGTCCAAATGTGTAGGTATTGCGGAATGCCTGTGCAAATGTTTCTGCATTGAGCTGGCCACTTACTGTCAGATTCGTTGGTTTGTTAAAGAAGTCCTGTGCAAAATCAACATTTCCTTCTTTATCTTTTGGAATATTATTTAAATCAAGAGTTGTAACTTGGAACATTTCTCCCGCTCCTTCACAGTCACTTGCTGTAATGAGCGGTGTATGAACATAAACAAATCCCCTCTCCTGAAAAAACTGGTGAATCGCATACGCTGCCATAGAACGGATACGGAACACTGCCTGGAATGTATTTGTTCTTGGACGAAGATGAGAAATTGTTCTTAAATATTCTAAGCTGTGACGTTTCTTCTGCAGTGGATAATCTGGTGCGGAAGCTCCCTCTAAAGTAACGGTAGCTGCCTGAATCTCAAATGGCTGCTTTGCCTGCGGAGTTGGAACCAGCGTTCCCTCTACGATCACCGCCGCTCCAACATTCATCTTGGAAATCTCCTGAAAATTCTCAAGTTTCTCCTCATATACAACCTGAATTGGTTTAAAAAATGTTCCATCATGAAGCACAAGAAATCCAAAATGTTTTGAACCCCGGATGCTGCGAATCCATCCGCCAAGCTTCACTTCTTTATTTAAAAATTGTTCACTGTTCTTATAAATCTCTCGAATTGTCATGATATAGCAATCCTTTCTCCTACTTATTTTTAATTATATTAAGGCACCATTTCTAATTATTTTTAATTACAAAAGCCCGTTTCTATTTTATCGCAAACTAAGGGGAATTGCTACCTTTTTTTCTGATTTGCCGGGTTTTGAAACAAACAGACGAACCCTCAGACCCTGTTATATTATTTTTCATGAAATTTTGAATCTACATAATCAAGCAAAGACAATTCCCAAGTTAAATTTGCACAGACAGCCAAAGACAGCTCCCCCTTGCCTGCGGCAAATTCAAATCTTCCTTTTCACCCGATAGATATTACAAGACTGATTTGTGAGTGTATTGGATACATACATCATGTAAATCTGTCCGCCAGCCAGCACTTTTATTCCCTCCGGTTCGCGGAAAGATAATGTTTTTGCACCACGAACTGTTATTGTTTTTTTGCTTCTTACCGCATAATTATAGCGGCGGATTTTTGTCGGCTGATAGCGTCTGGAACGGTCATAACCAAGGAGAAATGACTTTCTCGGACTGCCTTCGATTGTATAGATTGAAGTTCCGTACAGGTCAAATCCCTGGAAATCCCCGCTGGTAGCAGACAAACAGATTCTTTTCACTGGATTTCTTGGATTTATAAATCGTCCATTTGCCAGATTATAAATCTGGTAATACTGCTTTCCTCCATAAGTATAGCGTACTGCCATCTGCGTACTATTTTGATTGATTGCCGGATATACATTCGTCATATACTTTTTACTTTTGGCATCTGGAATTTTGTAATGAATTGTCCCGTGTTTTCGGAGTGTTTTATTTTTTTGATAGCGGAACCCAGAAATCGCTCTTGATACATCATTCCCTTTACAATCACTGCCTGTCCAAAGCCATGTTTGTCCATTCGAAACCGAACAGTCAAGATTTGTGGCATGTCCAAAGTTTTTCAAATCCATGTGATCTTTTATGTATCGTCCCAGTCCTCTGTATTTTACTCTCGTGATACGCAGATTTCCTGTATATGGACTTGTCATCTGTATATAATAATAATATTTAGAATCCATAGTATAGGATTGAATCCAGCGGTACGCTGCTAACTTTGTTACCTTTTTTACCACTTTTAAATCACTTGATGCTGGTTCTTTTGGTGTAATATCTTTATGTATTACTCTTGTTTTTGCCTCTACGTTCAGCGGATTCTGCTGAAAACACAAACCAAAAAGCAAAGTAAAAAATAATATGCCTAATATACTCTGTTCTTTTTTCATACTGTTTTCCTTTCTTTTATAAAACTAATTCACAGGTGAAGTACCTAGCATTTACGATAAATTGTATTTATTTTTCTTTGTAGTAAAGCATACAATGACAGTATCCTTCAAAATTCTCATCCGCAATCTGTTCCCGAAATTCTTTACACATGCATTTCGTGTCCTCATTCATTTCCAAACGACATGGACAATATCCATTTTTCTTTTTTAAACCTTCTTTTACCATCTTTACTACTTTCTCATTTTCGTTTAATCGAATTTTCATGTTTTTTTCTCCTTTTATATTTTTATTTTTTATTATTCTTGGTTCTAATTTTATATCAGATGCGAGATGACGCGCATCTCGCAGCAAGAATGCCGGGACATTCTTGAATTGATGACTGAAATGATTTTTCAAACACCTTCTAGACAATTTTACATTTTTACATATGTGAATTGCTGTAATTTTCTTAAAAAATGTAGTATAGTATAATTATCACATATGTAACAAGGAGGAGGTATATTATGAAAAAATCAGATGAACAGGAACGGAATATAGCTAACCGGCTTTATAATCTGGACAAAAAAGTTTATGAGACAACAGGCAGTACTTTAGGACGTGTCTTTCCTTCCAGTCCATCATTCGCATTAGAGAAAATTATTGATGCACTCAAGATAAATCGAGAATATTTTCTTAAAAACGAGATGACACTAATCGCTAACATGATCGGAACAATCCGAGACGAGGAAAAGGCCGCCCCATTAAAACAGGAGTATGACGAACTGGAGAAAGATATCCTCGCCTACAATCCTACGATTATCTTGCCTCACAGCATTGATAATAATGATGCCGTTGCCTCCCGTCGTTTTTCTTCTGATAACCATTTAATCATATGCATCAGCAGGCAATTTGGAACCGGTGGGCATACGATTGGCTTTGAACTGGCTCAGCGTCTTGGCATCGCTTATTATGATAAAGAAATCATTCATCTTGCCTGTGACAGAATGGGCTTAAACTCCAAAGATGTAACGGATTACGGTATTGACAGTTCCGGCAGCAGCCGTGGAATCTTAAGCAGCATCGGAAAGGCTTCCAAGAAGTTTTTCTCCACACAGTCTGATATGCTTTTCTTTACCCAGAGCAATCTAATCTGTGAAATGGCCACACAAGAAAGTTGTATCTTCATGGGGCGCTGCGCCGATGTGGTTCTTACCAATAACAACATCCCTCATCTTTCCATTTTCTTATCTGCTCCATTTAAAGAAAGAGTAAAGTATGAGATGGGGATTGCTTCCTGTGATTATAAAACTGCTTCTGCAAAAGTAAAAACAATGGATCAGGAACGTAAAAATTATTACCAGTATTATACCGGCCGTCAGTGGGGATATGCCGGCAATTACGATCTGTGCGTGAACACATTTTTCTATGGACACGATGAGACAATCCAGGTTCTCTATGATATGGCGGAAATGTCCTGTAAAAAATAGTTCATATACTGTCAATTTTATATTTTTGATTTCATAAGAAGATTTTTTGCCAGTTATACAAAAGCATATACAAACATATACCGCAAATTGGGGCGTGCAGATTGCAGGAATGATTTTTTCAAACACGCTCTGGAATATTTAAAAGGCAGGGAGATTCTATTTGTAATTTCCCTGCCTTACTTTTATTGTGCCGGTCTGGCAATCTGTGCAACTCTTCCTTTTCTTGAAGTGTAATCTCTCTTTAAAATAGATGGGTAATTTCCAGTAATAGAAGACATCGTATATCCTACTAACTGATTATTTCTCCATTCATATCCTACAAAGATTTCTACATGATATATATTTTTGTATCTTCCGTTATATCCCTTCTTGTAAAACACCAAATCACCTGGCAAAAGTTTTTTCTTGCCTATTGACACACCGCTGTTTGCTACTACTTTGCCCTTCTTAGTAGACCAGAGCGCCATGCCTGCTGCTGTATTACACCAGGAGGTACTTCCTCCCATTGTAATTCCCTGTGGTAGATAACATCTGCCACAAAATGAACTACAATCCGCAGAACGCTTACCCATTCTGTTTCCCTGACTGTAACTCATATTTCTCGCACTATGGAACTTTTTCGCTTTTTCTACTGCTTTATATGCTTTTTTACTACACACAGATACGATACATTTCAAGGTTTTCTTTCCAACCTTTGCCTGAACAATAGCGTTACCCTTTTTATGAAATGTAACCGTTCCATCCTGTGAAACTTCTGCTACAGATGACTTTGATGAAAACCAGATGATATTCTTTCCTTTCTTTACATTCTTTACCTTAAGCTTTACTGGAGCCATCCCCTTATAAGCCGTGACTGTTGTCTTATTTAATGCTACACTCTTACGCTTTGCCTGTACATTTCCCTTTCCTGCAAATAGCAAAACTGCCATAAAAAAGACAGTAAAAAAGAAAATTCTCTTTCCTGTACGTTGATATGTACTCATATTTTTCTAACACTCCCTCGAATAATTACATATTATTTATCTTTTTTCTAAAATGCTATTACAAACAACACGGTTATCATTTTACCATATTTTATTAAAAAATGCACACAAAAATTTAATATATTTGTAACATATATTTCCCTTGTGGACATTTTCAGAGAAAGTTATAATACAAACAGGTAAATTGAATTGCAAATCACACAGCAAAACAAACTACAAAAACACCGATGATATTTAAATATATCAACATACTTAAAAACAAGAAACTTCAGCTTTCACGAGCTGAAGAGTTCACAATATTTATCAACGAAAGGATTTACTTATGAAATTTCACAGAGTTTTACTATTCACTTCTATCCAGATGGATATCACTCCAGTAGGCGATGACCTTCATGTACTTCTTACCTGCGGCGGAGAAAACCGTCTCGGCTGCACCGCTTTTTCCACACCAGTTACAGATACCGACCCTGTAGAATGCGAGACTTCCGTTATCACAGACGTAGATAATCCAGAAGATTTATTCTGCCCTTATATTGCAGAAAGCCTCTGCAAAAAGACCGGACAGCGAGTTTTATGTACTGGTGGAATTTTTGTGGAGAATCCTGACGAACATCAGATAGATAAACTTTACGAAAACGTAGATGAAATGATAATGGACTGGGTTCATTTTCTGGATTAATCATTTCGTGTTTAGCTAAAAGCAGACGAAAAACAAGAGAGCATATAATCCCTATCTGTGACTTTCGTCGCGGCGTGTTGAATGTTCGCTCTACTCGCTCACATCCAACACTTGCTCCCAGGCCACAGATAGGGATTATATGCTCTCTTGTTTTTCTGACTTTGGCTAGATAACTTTAGCTAGATACAATGAATTAAATCAGAAATTGATACTGGGGGATTTTGGGACAGAAACTGATGTCTTCTGCTTACTCGAAAATGACTGGGAATAGGGGATATGATTTGACCTGCCTATATGTAATAGTAAGATAAAAAAATATCTATCTACAATATCCTGAGAGCAAGCAGAAAACTTCTGCCCTCTCCCCCAAATCCCCACAACCACTATTTAATTCAAACAAAATCCA
>OGXS01000216.1_pt1 | contig 59930 bp, 43 predicted proteins | sample 1576371 | NCBI WGS metagenome assembly OGXS01 (sample SAMEA3541475, study PRJEB24748) | human gut metagenome | biome: human gut; feature: human-associated habitat; material: faeces | place: China | collected 2012
TAACATCTTACCATATCTCCGCTTACTTGGATAGCTGAAAAACAAGGCTCATGTGCAATATATCTCATATGGTTAGAAATATATATTTGATAGAATATTCACATATTTTATAGATTGGGAGTGAAATGATGAATATCTTAAAAAAGTGCTTTAGTAAAACACTATACTTTAGAAGAATGGAACTAAAATTAAATCAAGAGAAAATGGCGGAAAAATGCTGTCTATCGCCACGTCAATACACAGATTTAGAAAATGGGAAAAGACTCCCGTCTTTTAGGAGTTTAATTAATATAATTATAAATGGCGGCATAGACTTAAATTTATTTATTGAAGAAATTATCAAAGCTGGATACGTACCTGAAGATTCAGTAGGTAAATAAATTTTAGGTTTATAAACAAATAGAAATAGGCTTCTTATAATTTTTTAAGAAGCCTATTTGTCATTATTTATTTATTTAAATCTTATAACTAAAAATTTTATAAAATCTCTAATTTATATCAATTCGATACTGTTCACTGTTCCATGTTACGTTCGGTGTTATTGACATCTCTATCGCTGTCAGCGGAACATATGCAACATCATCTATCATTGTCATCGGATAACCCATATCATACGATTCTCCATTTACTATTATACCTTTGTTATCCAACATCATATAAATATAGTTTCCGTTATATTCCATTGCAATTGATTTATACTCATTATTCCAATCAATAGTTTTTGCTCCTAAATATTTATATATTTCATCCATTGGCAGCATGATAATCCCATATTTTATAACCGGCTGATCATAAAATTCCAGCTCTGTATTATTTAAATTAACTGATATAACTGGCTTGCCATCTAAAACATATGGATCTTCTTTGGTTCCTGTTCCGGATAATATAATAGCATTCTCAGTGTTTAAATAAAATGCCGGACGTATTCCTTTTTTCTCAGTTACCGAACTTTTTGTATATTTGTCACCTACTTTAAAATCAATATTACTATACGGAAGATGATGCATATTTTGTGTATCTTCTAATACTTCTCCGCTTATTATGCAACCATTTATTCCAGCTTCTGCTTCATTAGCATTATATGGACTTCTTATCCAATAAGCATAATTATAATTCGCCTTCTCATATTCAAATTTTAGACCCTCAGATAATTGTGATACTGCAGAATCAAATGATTTAAAAATATTATATATTTGTTCCTCTTCTAACAAAAATATTTTGTCTTGTGTTATATTTTTAACACCACCTTTTCCAGTAATCATATATCCGACTCTTGGAATTGTATAATAATTATCTCCATGTGCATTTGTTTCACCATACATATTTTTAAATAATCCAAATGGATATTTTATTATATCTTTAGAAACTCGCTCGATAGGCCAATATGTTTGAATATTACTATTAATCATTATACTTCTTTGACTATTAGTAAAATTTGTTCTTGATATAAAACCACTTTCTTTATTATATTCAACAATATTTAAATCTGTCGAATTAAGCCATTTTCTTATTGATGACTCCTTCCAAAAATTTGTTTCTTTATTATGTAAATCTTCTACTGTATCAAATTCTTTAAAACACAGTATTTTATCAGAATATAACAAAACTTTCGATTCCATATCAATGTTATAGTTGATTTCATCAAAATAGAATTTTCCATTGTCAAATTTGCCTATTTCATATTTATCATTATAATCCGATTTTTTTATAATTATATTATTAGTTTCGTCATATATTGCATCATTACTGAAAATTTTATTATTATCATTATTTACATATCTCCACAAAATAGGTTCATCATTGTACTTTCCCATTAAGAAATAATCTCCTTGCTTTAATTCGGGCAAAGATTGCAAATTTTCTGTTTGCGCAACACACAATGAGGTGTTTAGTGAAAATATTATTGTTATAATTATAATTAAATTCATCAATTTTTTCATTATTTATTTCTCCTATCTATTATTTAAAAAGTTTAAAAGTTGGGATTCTCCATTTTTAAATCCCCAATCATTTTTAAATAATCCATTTAGTATATCAAAAATAATATTACCATGATATCTACTAAACTCATCAAAACGCAACCCATTATATGGCTGATTAGTGTCTATATCTCCAGGGACAAAGTAAACACTATCAAAATTGCTTCCTATTACTTTATTACTAAATGCACTTGAATTTCTGAGATTCATTTCATTCGGGCCTCCAGCATATATCCCAAAAGCTCTTCTATAACCGTCAACCTGACCGGTAACTAAAGGATAAAATCTATTAATATATTCTGCAAAACGCGCTCTTTTTTCTTCTGGTAAAGTTCCTCGCGGCCCACCATTATTATTTCCGTTGTTATGCCATCGACCCGTAACTAATCCAATGTCTACCTCGAATTCAACACCAACTATTGTATTAGTTGTTTTAGCTCCACCGACTTCTTCATTATTTACAATGACACGTCTATATAGAACACTATTATATATATCCGTTAACTTTTGATCAAAATAATCAGTTTGTTCCACTCCAATTTCTGAGTAGTAGTATCCAGGTTGTAATATAGCTACATCAAATAAATCATGATCTCCATTTTCATCTATATATTTTCCATGATTTATAGTATATCCCACATTGGTAAATTCTTGTTCATTGGTAAAATATGGTATCAAAATAAGATCTCCACCATCATCATGAACATACTTTGACACCTTAGACATAAAACTATAGCTAACAGTATCAGTAGTTATATCATCTGGATTCTCTCTTCCATAATATAATCCGCCTATTATTGTATCATCACCCAATTTGTTTACCACACCATCAACCATATCTTTGACCAATGTGGCATAATCCCCACTTGTATCCGTTGTAGGTGAAAATTCAGGCGTACCTAAAAAGAATGAAGGCATGGATAATTCTGGATGTTCTTCTATAACTCTTTGAGCTAGTTTTATTAAATATGCATAATCATTTATCATATTCTCTTTGATCTGCTGATTATTACTATTATCATATTCAATGTATTCTGCATCACGTACTTGGAGAACAATATTAACATTTCCACCAGTAGCAGTCATCAATGCTAACATATCTTCATACGTATATGAAGAATTTATATACTCATTATTTTCATCAGTATATTTGATATATCCATTGTCTTTATCATTATAGCGTTCCTCTCCCTTTGCGGTGTATAAAACTAAAAATGGATCGTCAGCATTATACTCACCAAAAAAGCCAAACCAGTCAACATATGTCATTGGATTATTCGCACAATATGTATACAAGTTCAAACTAAGCGGGTCACTCGCATCTCCTCTATATGTATCTTCCTGTATAAACCGTGCTGTTTCTGCATCATAGAATCTGGATTTCAAATAATATAACTCTGTCTCATTATCATATTCGTATCCGCTGTATCTGTATGGATTTTCTATATCTCCGGTCTCTCCTGTGATATTTCCAAACGAGTCGTATTCATATGCTGCCGCAATATTTCCGCTCTTTTCTGTTAGCGCTGTAACGTCTCCATGTCCATTATAATGATACGTATACTTTTTATCATTAGACTCCCTTGTTATCAAATTTGTTCCATATACGTTCCTTGCTGTTTGGTTTCCTTCTCCGTCTGTCTCTAATACTATTTTATCATACTCATAGAGATATTTGCAAGTATTTCCATTTACTGTTTTAGATACCCTGTTTCCTTCTCCGTTATAAACATTGGAAATTACATTGCTTCCCTGATATGTTTTTACTAGACGGTTGAACACGTCATATTCATATACCGCACCTATTTCTGAGTCATCATCTAGTCCCAGCAGCTTTATTTCCAGTTCTGTTTCCTCTCCGTCGTCTGATTTTTCCACTCCTTGGAACTTACTGTGTATATTTCCGTTATTATCATAATTATATGTTACCGTCTTTTTGGTATTTCCAACAGTCTGAACCGTGTCTGTCAGACGCTCCTGTTCGTTATAATTATACGTTGTTAATGATATTATTCCGGATTCTGTAACTGTTTCAGTTTTTCTGTTTCCGGCTTTGTCATATGTATAGGACGTCTGCTTATTTGACGGTTCGGTTACCGTCTTTAATCTGTTTGCTTCATCATAGGTGTATTTTGTTGCACCCTTGTCTGCACCTGACTCAGTTTCTTCTTTATATATCAGATTTTTTGCCTTATCATACGCATATGAATATGAACTTATTATAGTATCAGCAGAAGTTTTGTTCACAATGCTTGATAAAGTTCCGTCATTATTATACTCAAATTCAGCTTTGGAACCGTCTGCATTTGTTATTTTATTTTGAGCGCCGTTTAAATAATATTCATATGTTGTTGGCTCCGCATTTTCTGCATCCTTGACAGTGTGCAGTCTGTTGTTTTTATCATAAGTCTTTATCGTTACGTTTTTCTTTGGATCAACAGTCTTTTCTGATACTTCTCCGTTATTTATCAATGGCGTTATATCATATTGGTAAGTCGTTGTTCCAATACCGGGAACATCCTTGGTCAAAACTCTGCCCAATTTATCGTATGTTCTGGTTGTCGTTCCGCTTTCGTCCTGCATTGTCAGTTTATTGTTGGCTCCATCGTACGTATTATGTATTAAGACATTATCGCCGAGTTTAGTATCTGTAAGCCTGTCGTGCACATCGTAAACAAAAGATAATGTTACACCATTTCTATCGGTTTTCTCTATCACATTTCCACGCTCATCATACTTATAGCTTTCTGTCTTTGAAGCTATACCTATGCCGCCATGGTCAATTTTAGCGGTCATTTCATTTCGGATATTGTATTGGAATGTAGTCGTATGTCCTTCGCCATTGGTTTGCGTCTCAAGATTTCCAAATAAGTCGTAAGCATATCTGTTGGTTTCTAAAACCCCTTCAACATTCTGGCTTGTAGTTATTAGTCTTCCCAGTTCATCATATTCATAATATGTGGTATTTCCTTTTCCGTCATATTTTGAAGAAATTTGCCCCGCACGATTATAGGTTTGTCCCGTTACGCTGACTACAGGATCCATTGTTGATATTAAACGATTGTTTTTGTCGTACTCATAAGTAGTTTGATTATTTAATGCGTCATCTGATCTTATTTGAAGGTCATTATCGTTATAATACAATTTCTCTATTACAGTTTCATTGGCATCCTTTTTCTTAATCAGCCTATTTAAAGGGTCATATTCATAAGAAAGAGTATTGCCTCTCCAGTCTGTCTCAGTTTTTATATTGCCATTTTTATCGTACGTATACTTTGTGGAGTGAATATCAACTGTTTCGATTTCTCGGTTAAAACCATCGTATTTATGTTCAACAACATTTTGTTTATCCCCAGTGTTGCCATCCATTTCAAATCTTACATTTCCGCGGCTGTCATACAAATTTTGAGTTGTTATAGCTTCTGTACCGTCCTGTTTGCTTACAGTTGCAGAAATATTGTTTCCTAATTTATCATATCCATATATTTCGAGACGTTCTGTTCCAATTGTTTTTCTTGTCATATTTCCCAAAGCGTCATATTTAATAGTTACATTGCTTTCGGGTGCTGTTTCATCATGAGGAGAATAACTTTCAGTCAATTGATTACGCTCATTATATTTGTAAATATACTTTCTATCAGGAGTGTTTAAATAGGTCTCAACAAGATTTTTATTCAAATCATACTTATTATGACTCTCTACAGTCTTCTGAGTTCCATCAGGCTGAGTCACAACTGTTGACTGAACAGCTGTATTTTGATTATCTTCATAAGTATAAACAGTATCATGTTTTGCGCTGTCGGTTTCTACCACTACTCGTCCCAGAGCGTCATATGAATATTTTTTACTGTAGGAATATTTATTTTCTTGTGCAACCGGGTCTTTTTCCATAAACAGCTTATTGTCCAGGTTATATACATATCTGGTGCTGTTGCCTAAAGCGTCTGTTTTTTCTACAATGTTACTGTTTTTATCATATTTATAAGTATTTTTTATGACCTTTTTCCACGCATAATTATCGTTTGGGTCTTTATAGCGTTCTATTACTTTTGTTAACCGTCCTAATATATCATAGTCATATTCAGTACGGTTCATCTCATTTGGATTATCAGAAAACTCGTCAAGGTACAAAGTTTCATAGCTCACTACACCATCATCGGAATAATTTTCAGGCGATATCTCCATAAGCACTTTTCCTGTTATATCCAAATAGTATAAGGCCGTATTTTTAGTTTCTTTAGCTCCTTCATAAGATATATTTTCTACCTTTTGTTCAAATAAATAATAATAACCTAAAACACTTTTAATATATTTGTATGCATCTTTTCTTTGAGAATATATTGTTTTAGAAATGATAGTGCTGTTTCCTCCAACTATTTCTTCAGATACAGACTCTTTTAAATTATCTTGCCAGTCTAATTTTTGTGACTCCTTATAAATTCCATTTACGGTTTTTCCTGAATGATTAACAAAACTTCCTTCCGAAGCTGTAGAAATTTTTCTGTCTAATCCGTCATATTCATATTTAATACTGCTTCTGTTAGGCAATGTTATCTCGGCTAAATTACCGTTTTGATAGACATATTCTGTTGTTAATATGGCATAATCTCCTTCAATCTCATAATTATCATTATCCGATAATTCTAGACTGTCTTTTTTTACATATTCATTTTTACGGGTTGGTGTTCCAAAATATTTATTTTCATATGTGATTATATTTCCATTTTTGTTTTCTTTAACTAAATTGCCGTCTTTATCATATTCATATGCAGTGACTGAACCATTACTTGCAGCTACACTCTTCACATTCCCATTTGAAAAATAACTGTATTCATTAATAATAAAGTCAGAAGCCAAAACAGCCTGTCCTTCTTTATTATATAGCTGCCGATATTCCGTATCACTCGGCAGTACATTTTCATTATTATCCAGCGGTATACTAACAGGCTGTGAACAAACATATTCTTTTTTTACGTTTCCATTATTATAATACTCTTTTTTTGTATATCTAAAATATGTTGAATTATTAGAAACGTCAATAGCTTCCCATATTTCAACCGGCCTGTTTAAATTATCATAAAGATAATAAGTTATATTTCCGCTTGAGTTAAATGATTTTGAAATTGTGCCGTTTTTATTATAAATATTTTTTGTATTATTTGATGGATCAGATTTTGTGTCCTTTACATTTTCAATTACATCTCCACGATAATTATATAAATTTTTATCATTATAGAAATAATTATCTAATGTATTATTTTTTTCAGATCGCACAAATTTTGAAATTATTTTACTTTTATCGCAATAAATTTTGTTTTCATCTAGTTCTCTTTCTACATGATTCAATGATAGCGACTTTATTTCCCCACTATTCTTATCAGTAAATTCATAAGACTTGCTTGTATTTCTATCCAAACAATCATAATCATATGTATATATTTCTCCATCAGGAGTGCATTGCCATATTATGTTGTTCTTTTTATATGAATACTTCATTACATCTCTTTGCCCATCTATTTCGGGGTATTTAATTGTTTTAATTTCATTGTAACCTGCCCCAATGGTATCATTATATTCATATTCTGTCGCATAATCATAATTTCCCAATAATTTTTCAAAATTTGCATAATAATAAGTCAGCATTATACCGTCAAAATTTATTCTGAAATTTGCTACACTCTCATAAGAACTGCAATTATTTTCAGCATATGCAGAGACACTTATTTCTTTTATTTTTCTACCTAACAAGTCATAAACATCCCTAGATACTTGTTCATGATTTTCTGTATCACTTTTTACAGTTTTATATGTGTTACCATTATTGTCAATATAACTTTTAACAGATACGCCTAGCGGAGAAGTTGTGCTGCTCTCAAAGCCAATCACAAATTTATTATCCTTTGATTCATCTAATAATGAAGAATATTCTATTGAATGCATTCCCGCAGAAACGTCATTTGTATCAATATAATCAACACGGCGTTCAAAAGTATCAAATAATATTTCCTCTCCCGGTTTGTATGGTTTTGATGCTGTAATAATGTTTCCATATTTATCATAAGAATATGAAGTTATATTCCCTTCGCCATCTATTACTTGTTCAATTAAACTTGTATATGGACAGCCGTATTTTGAATCATCGGCGTATACGTAACTTTCAACAATGAATTTTGTTGGGTTTTGTGAAATATATTCATTAATCAAACTTTTATCTGAGATGTTAGGAAATCCTTTATCTAAATAACTTGCTTTTTTTGTAAGCAAATTTTTATCATTGTATACGAATAAAGTACAATTATTTTCCTCATCAACACTGCCAATTACATTATTTTTATTATCGTACCAAAAAAATTTCGAACTACCGTCAGGATTGATTGTTTCGGTTATATTTCCAGTGTTTTCATCCCGTATATATGTGGTTATATTTCCATATGAATCACCTGATGCCGAACATTCCTGAACGACCTCCCCATAGTTTTTACCATTAGGACGATAATACTGTCTCTCCGTAACCGCACTAGTTTTAACTGGTAATTCAGTTTTATAAGTATACATATATGAATCATAATACTCTCTTCTTTGAACACTATCATTTTCTCTATCAATTATAGTCTTCATATATCTATATCTAAACGTATATGTTTCACCATATGCGTCTCTATAACTCATCACTTTGCCATAATCGGGATCATACGAATTGAGATTATATTCCACGAAAAGTATCACATCAGAATTATTTATATTTCCCGTATGCTGTCGTATCCTTTTTATAAATATGTCTGTGTCAGGAATATTCCCATCTGACGTAATTACATTATTTTTATATGAATATTCAAAGTATGTGCTATTCCCCATTATATCTGTATATGAATATAATGTTACTGACATTGTTGATGTACTTTGAACATATGTATAGTAAACAGCTCTTCCATAAGGATCAATTATACTGGCTATTTGGTAAGCAGGTTTATTGTTAGTATTATAATTCACCATATATTTTCGGTTTGCACTATCTAATATATATGAAACAAAATAATAATCTTTATCATAAACAATTTTTACTACTGTATTTCCGGTTTTATCCTTTATTTCTGTCAGTTTAAACTTATTTCCATTTGTACGGCTATTATAAATATATTGCTTTTGTTCTTGAGTAGTTAATGTAAACTGCGTATCACTATCTTTTACCAACGAATTTCTAGTAGTCTGACTTGAGTATTCTCCATTTGTGTCACTAGTAAAAATATTAGTGCTTCCATTTGGCATCACGACAGATAACTTATTGTATGCTGACCCATTCAATTTATTTATTTTTGAATCCAGCATTGATGACCAACCGGCTCCAAACACGTTTTCACTATTTTGATCAAGAGAATTATAAAAACGTTCAAATATAAAATTTTCGCCCGGAGAATAATCATTAAAATCTACTACAGAAAATGAAAAATTTCCGCTAGCGGGATTTACTCCGCTTTCTCCATAATGAACGCCCTGTGCGATTATTGGTTCTATTTCTCCGCCTTCACTGAATGTTGACGTTTCATCAGATACGGCTTCAACACTCGCTTCATTGGATATAAAGCGTTCGTTTTCCTCCTCGCTAAATAAAACTGCATCAGAAACAGGAGCAATCTCATCAGATATACACGCATATGCGTCAACTATACCTCCGCTTTTAACTTTTCCTTCATAATCTATAAATTTTCTAACGTTATTTTTTATCTTTTCGGAAATATCAGTTGCGGTCATTTCATGATTACTACTCTTAATTAAAGCAGCAACACCCGTAACATATGCTGCAGACAAAGATGTTCCGCTATATAAATAATAATCTTCTCCTGTACTTGTAGATTTTATTTCTTCTCCGGGAGCTAATACATCAACACCATTACCATAGTTAGAAAAATATGAAAGCTTTCCTTCCCCATTTATTGAGCCTACAGATATTACATTCGGCAAATCATAACTTGCCGGATACAGCGGATTCACATTAGTATTTTCACTATTATTGCCCGCAGAACAAACAAATAAGATGCTGCTATCCTCCATTGTTTCTTTCAATATAGGATTATATTCTTCACAGCTAAAACTACAGTTTATAATTTTAATATCTTTGTTCTTTGCATAATCAATGGCTTTTACTGCATCGCTTGTATAGCCTTTATAGCTATTCATAAATTTAAGAGGCAGTATATTCACATTGCTCGCTATGCCGCATATGCCTTTACCATCATCTTTCGATGAAATAATTCCGGCTATAGCTGTTCCGTGTTTATCATTTTCTTCATCATAAATATTATTGTTATTATCTATAAAATTATATCCATCATCTCTTATTTTTCCTAATAAATCAGGATGTTTATAATTTATTCCTGTATCTAACACACCTACAGTTACAGCAGCATCTCCATGAGTAATTTCCCAAGCAGGCTCAATATTTATATCCAATCCATGATCCGAATTGTCGTTTTTAAGACCCCATTGATATGTATAATAGTCATCCGATAATTCATTAGCTCTAAGTAAATAATTTGGCTGCGCAAATTCGACATTTTCGTTTTCTTCTATTTCATTTATAAACAACTCCATTTTTTCCGGTTCACTTAGCTCTATCAGTTCAATATTATTAGACAAACTCTCTCTTGCTTTGATACTTTCAAAAGAAACTTTATCTGTACATTCGGGTTTATATTTTACTATTATACAAGCATTTTTATCTTCTATGGTTTCATTGTTACTTGAGTTCCAAAAATTAAATTCTACTGCATATACATTTAAACCAAACAATATAATAAAAATTGATATGCAAATTAATATTTTATACTTTTTTATATTTCTCATTTATTTCTCCCCCAACCTTTAATTAATACCAACAGTTTCAGTATACGTAACAATATGATTACTTAAATCTTTTGTTGTATCCCCCTGATACTTTTCAGCAATCATATCACGTATTTGCACATCAACAATATACTCGCCACCATCTCCATTTATCCATTGATTATAATAAGAAGATGTCATCCAATCGCTATATGCCGTTTGTTCAGCACCACTTGGATATACTCTGTATCTATATGGACGTTGTGCTAAACCTATAGTATCATCAGCGTTTATAACGTTTACTTCTATATCATCATCATTTCTTTCAACATTTATACTATCATATTTGGGCGGGGTATCATCATATAAAAGCGAATTTCTATGAGATTTTATTAATTTACTTCCATAGATGTACTGAGCTGAAAACTCAATATAATTGGGAGATATTTCGCCATCTGTCATCTGTGAAGGAACAAATTGTAACAAAGGAACATTAGAAAAAGTATTAGTATTTATATTAATATCAGAAGTACCTATTTCATTATCAAGTGTACTTGAATTTTTAATATAGCTATAACTTACATTCATCTCATCATTTCCTAATATTGAGACAAGTGGCTCAATTGTATCAAATTCACAATTCAATTGCATTTGTAAAGGATTGCGAATTAACAGTATTGGTTGAGGTTGATATTCACTTCTTTTTATCTTTAAAGTATAGTCACCAAATCCATTATATACTTTAAAATAACAATCTCCATGTGTGTGGTTAAAACTAAAGTTACTATCAATCTGTTTAATATCTCCTTTTCCAGTCGTCAATGATGACGCATATAATGTGTCTCCGATATAAATATCAAGTTCTCCCGGATAATCATATTCATGTTCAAATTCGTTATATGACTCATTACTAAAATTAACAGTCAACATACATGGTTCTGAAGCTGAATATTTATATATGTCAATATCTGTTCCGGAAACTGCAACTTTACCCAAATTACTATGTATTATTTCATCATATGTTTCACTTTTATTGATATCTTCTGTTATTGGAGTTGCATTATAAAACCAGTTATTTGGTTCATATTTGTCATTGACTGTAGATGGAAAAACTTCAGTAGTAATTTCTACCTCCATTTCCCAATATGGATTATTTATGAGTAAATAATGTTCACCTTTACCTAAATAATCTTGTATTAAATAAAGTTCGTTACCATAAAATTCTGTACCATGTTTTGTAGATTCACCATCAATATATAAAGTCGCGGATAACTGTTCTAATCCAGTTTCTGTTTTTATCTTAAAATACACATCATATAACTTGTCTGTAGAAATTTTAAACCAATTATCTCCATAAGATAATAGATATTTTGAACTTCCATTATAATATAAATCTGGAGCATTTTGATCCGGATATAAAGCTTCAACCGGAATATAAAAACCTAATGCCATAATAAATATTAACTGAAATAAAACCACAATTTTTATTTTTGATTTCATTTTTCTCCCCCTTAATTATTAGTTACTCTAATCTCAGTTGTACCATCAGCAGTCGCTTTTAACTTAATTGCATTAAAAAATCCTGTATATTGGTTTCCAAAACTTAAACTTAAAGATTTCTTAAATTTAATTTCCCCTGGACTGCATGCCGAAATTGTAATATTACTTCCAACAGCTTCTCCCGGCATGGTATCTATTAAATACGTCTGAGAAACCGCATCCACTAATTCAAACTTAGTGGAATCATATCCAAAACAAATCTCTAAATTGCTGAAATCTAATACATTATTAACTTTTAATAAAATTATATATTCCTGACCGTTTGATATATTAACTGTCTTTGTTTTACCATATGATACCACTGACACTATTGTTATTTTCTGTGGTATATTGCTCATAATCCCCAATTGCCCCGAATTATTTTTACCGAAAGAATATAGTTTTCCATCTCTGCTTATTGCTACTGAAAAGGCTCTTCCGCATGATGTCTGTTTTATGTTTTTTCCGTTTAATGTCGTTATTTCTTTTGGGTTTAATGTTGAACCTGTTACAAAAAATCCCAGTTGTCCATCTGAACCATATCCCCAGCCATATACTGTTCCATCATTTTTTACGGCTAATGAACTGCTATCACCAGCAGAAATATTTTTTATTCCTGTTATACCTTTTATTTTTGTTGGTATATTTCTGTTATTTTTATCTCCCAATCCTAACCTTCCGCTTCCGTTATTTCCCCATGAATAGACGTTGCCAAAGTTAGTTAAACCAAGGCAGAAGTTTGTTCCTGCTGATATATCAGTAAAATATTCTCCGTTTTCCAGTTCTGCATTCAGTTTTACAGGTATATATTCATCATCCGTTGTTCCGTTTCCAATCTGTCCGTCTGTGTTTGCTCCCCATGAATACAGTCCGTCCTCGGCTAAAGCTACAACAAATGATTCTCCTGCGCTCACCTTTTTAAAAGTCTTCATTGACGTTATTTGTGTCGGTGTTAAATAATCATCTGTATTCCCTTGTCCTATTTGACCTTTATCGTTTTTGCCTACTCCCCAAATAGTTCCGTCATTCTTTAAAAATATGCTGAACTCTGTTCCGGCTGCTATTTGTTTTACATTAGAAATTCCGGTCATTTTAGACGCTTTCTTTACCTTTCCTCCCAACGTTCCCATTGGGTTATTCGTATTGCTTCCCCAGCACCACACGTCTCCGTTTTTATCCAGCACCAAATTATGATTTTTACCGCGGCTCACTTGGGTTGGATTTTCTATTCCATCAATCACAGTCGGGTATGTTTTTGTTTCCATTTTATCCGAACCGTTTGCATAATAACCTTCTCCCCAGGCGATTACTTGTCCGAGTTCATTTATTGCCAAGGTCTGCGTGCGGTATGAATCTACTTGTTTTACTGCATATGGATAATCTACTTCTACAGGACTTACTGTTATATTATTTTTCAAAGATTTACCGGCAGCCATATTTCCCCAACGGTATAACTCACCGTCTGCATTTGCTGCCAAACATGTTTCTCCTATATCAACTTCAGTTATGTCGCTTAAACCTTCTACAGCCTGATATGATTTATTCTGTGTTTCAGCAACACTACCGCATTGATACACTTTTCCATCAGCCATATATGCAGTGGAATTGGCTCCGGCAAATATCTCTCCTGCAAAGAGCATTGTATCTGTTGGACTGCTGGTATATGTTGCACTGTTTGGCAATGTTATACCTAACTGATCATATGTATTATCTCCACACACAAAAAGCTTTCCGCTGTTAGTCAAAATAGCAGTATGATTATTTCCGCATGACACATCTTTTACATTATTCATAACAAACGCAGGCTGACTTTTATTTTCAGTATCCGAAGTTCCAAGCTGTCCCTTGTCATTTTTTCCTAATGCATATAAATTGGAATTTTCATCAATTATATACGATTGATAATCCCCTGCGGCTATCTTTTTAGCATTTGAGAAAAGTCGTGTATAACTGCTGCCTGATATACTGTCTAAAATAATTTGTCCATAAGTATTATCTCCCCATGCCATAACCTCGCCATTTTTCGCCAGTGCAATTACGTGTTCTAATCCTGCCGCTACATCAATTACTGCGATTGCAATCAATATAGGAACATTTTTATCAATATTAGTATTGTCATGTAATTGATATTTGTCATTTCTACCCCATCCGTATACCTTATTATCTTCTGTCAGAACAAATGAAGTATCCGCACATGTTTCAGCTTTCACTATTTTTTTACTTCCCCAAGGCCCATGGACTTCAGCAAAATCTTCACGCGATACATTATCACTCGTTCCCAATTGTCCGTATGTATTATCGCCTTTTGTAAATAACTTACCATCTTTATCAACATATAATATATGATTAGAACCACTGCTTATATTTTTATGCTCCAAATCACCGTAATAATTATTTATAGGACTGTTTGATGATACTGTAGAACCGTTTCCAAACTGTCCATATGAATTATCTCCCCAACGCCATACATTACCGTTTGCATCCAATGCTACAGTATGATTATTTCCTGCTGCTATCTGTGTTATATTAGTCATACCTTTTACAGCGTAAGGTTCATACCTATTATTATGAGTTCCGTCTCCGATTTGTCCGCGGAGATTGTATCCCCAGGTCATAACAGTTCCGTCACTCAGTTTTATAATAGTATGTTCCTTACCACATTTTACATCTGTTATTTCTATGTTTTCAGTCAGCTTCAAATCTATGTGAGAATACGTTTCATTAATATCTTCTATTCCACACTGTCCCCATTTATTAGAACCTCGTACATATATATTGTTACCTTCATCTATTATTGTCACATGATTTTGACCTGTATCATAAACACTACTAAATTCTACAGGCTCAGGCTTAAGAATGGTATTCAAATTATACTCTCCAATTATTTTGTGGTCATTCGCACCACATCCCATTACTAATGCTCCTGAATTAAAAAAGGTATGCTTACCATATGATTTATATAATTGACCAGGAATATTTTCTATTTTTGTTTGTTCAGAAATAACATCTCTATTTTCTAAACATAACTGTCCATAATTATTTACGCCTTGAACAAAAACACCATTTGAGCTGCAAATAAAAGTGGTCTGTGAACCAGCTTCAATAGAAACCACATTAGACACAGGAAACGTAGTTGGAAGTGAAAATTTTCTTATATCTGAATATGAAACTGCATGAGCACTATTATTCCCCCACAAATATGCAGAACCTCTGCTATCTAAGGCTATACAATGATTTTCGCCAATTGACACATCAACAATGTTGTTTAAACCAATTGCTTTAACCGGAACTGTATAATTATTATAGTTTCCGCTACATAACTGTCCATATGTGTTATCTCCTGACATCCATAAAGAACCGTCGCTCTTTATAAATGCTGTGTTGTTTCCTCCGGCTTCTACTTGTACTGTTTTAAGTGAGCTAAACAGTTCCCAATTTTCTTCCGGTGTTCTTTGATATCCGTTGACATCAAAATCGTCTTTCGGCGATATTTCTATTATCCCATCTGAAATTATATTGTTTCCTAAATTACTATAACTCAGCTTTCGCTGACTATTTACTTTATCTTTCAAATTAGATAATTTAACCGCTGTATTCAGCAGCGTTTCTTTTATATTTTGAACTCCGTTTGATTCTGCCATTGCAGCCCCGGCTGTGACATATGCTGCTGACATTGATGTTCCGCTCTGCTCACCATATTCTCCTCCCGGAAGCGTGCTTCTTACATTTCTTCCATACATCGCTATATCAACATTGTTTCCGTAGTTTGAATAGTAGCTAAATCCCATATCTTCATTTAATGATGTAACGCTTATCACGTTTTCTATATCAAAACTTGCTGGATATATCGGTGTTTCGTCTACATTTGTCCTACTGTTTCCCGCTGCGCAAACAAATAACAGTCCGCTGTTTTCCATTGCTTCTCTCAATGCCTGATTATTATCTGCACTTCCCCAGCTGCAGTTTACAATGGTTGCTCCCTGTTCTTTTGCATATTCTATCGCTTTTATTAAATCACTTGTATACGCTTGTCCATTCTCAAATGCCGCTATTGGTATAATTTCCGTTTCGGGCACAGTTGACGATATTATTCCCGTAACATGCGTTCCATGATAATACTGTCCTATTTGGTTTTCTTCATATGTAAGTTCAGCATTGTTTACTATATTAAATCCGTTTACTACATGTGAACTTAAATCCTGATGAGTAATGTCTACTTTACTATCAATTACTGCAATCTTAACTCCGGTGCCTTTGGTTACTCGCCATCCTGACTGTATATCATTCTGTAAATCATTATATGATTCCGTATCAATTTCTTCATTCTCTTCAGTTTCAGATTCTATATTTTCAGTCTCAGATTCTACATTCTCAGATTCTACATTCTCAGGTTCGGAAGTCTCAGTTGTTTCAGGTACAGGGCTTTCTGTTTCACTGGTCTCAGCCTGATTTTCAATAACTTCTAAGTCCACACTTATATCTTCTGTTTCTTTATTTTCCTTTTGAATATCTTCCTTATTTCGCTCATCTTCCAAAAGAGTTTTATCACTATCATTTGAATCTATATTTTTATCCTCTTCTGCTTTGTCTTTACTTCCTTCATCTATATCCGACAATTCAAGTTTATAATCCGGCTGTATATACTCTATCCTTCCGCTTGCCTTTTCGTATATTTTTTCAGTGAATATTTCCGGATCTACTTTTTCAGATAGTTTTATTACACTTTTATCTCGGTCAATCTCATATACAGGCTCATCTGAAAAGGCCGATATATCACCGGTATTCTCTTCACCTATTAAATCACGAACACTTTTAGATACCACAATCTCTTCATCATTTTCCGATATTTTTAAAAACTCTTCTTCATTACTACCTTTTATTGTCTCTAATTCCTGTTGTTTTACTTTATTTGATTCATCGCACGCATATCCTACAGCTTCTTCAATATCCCCATTATATTTTATAATAAATCTGTTAGTATACTCTTCTGCCAGCTGTTCTAATTGTTCAGAAACCGATGTTTGTTCCCCTGATAATCCTTGATTTGTCGCGTTTTCACTATCTTCATCTGCATTAATTAAAACAGTAGATGTAGAAACAGAAAATACAACTGCAATAACCAAAAATAGACTTAATAATTTCTTCATATTCTCCCTCCAACTTATACTTATACTAAATTTTAAACTTAACTTCTATCCTCCTTTTCATTTTAATATTATTTTTTATATATTTTTTATTATCATTTTTATTTATGAAATATTAATATTCTAAATAAAATATTTTTTGGCATTTTTTTCAAAATATTACTATGGTATAATCTACCATAGCGCATTTCTTTTGTCAACAAGATTTTGCATATTTTTTGATTTTTCAGGAAATTAATTACATATATTTATTTGTAATATAAATTCATAAAACAAAAAAAGGCTAAAAATAGCCTTTTATATTAAACTTTATTTATTTTTATTTATATCATAAAATACAATCAAAAATTTATCTTATTTATACATAACTATTTCAAAAATAATATATAGATAAGAGCAGAATATTTTATCTTCCTATACCATTTTAGACATAAACATTTTATATCTAAAATAGTATTGTAATATATGAGCAAGTTACCCTTTATAATGCTCATATAATCCAAATTAAAGATAACAAATATAATAATTAATATCGTTACAGTCAAGTTATTATAAATAAAAACTATTTTTATATTAAGTCATAAAAATCTTTTATATATAGGTCGGCCGATTTTATTAAATCAGACCTATCGCCTTCCGCTGACCTGTCTTCAACAATGACAACATCCAAAGGTATCATTTTTGCCGTCTTATACGCCTGAAGTATATCTTCAAAAAGCACAGACTCATCAGGTACGCCATTAACTCTTGATAAAGTTTCAGTATAAATCAAAGGACTTGACTTGCCCTCTCCAACTTCATCGGCAAATGTCAAAACATCGAAATATTCCATTATTCCGTTATTTTTGAGACATGCTTCGGTCAATTCTTTCGAGTTTGCTGTTGCCAGCGCCACCGTCTTTCCTTCACGCTTTAAATTTTCAAGATATTCCGCGGCTCCCGGCTTTGTTTTTATCTCTTTAGCATAACCGTCGTATATCATCTCAGTCCATTCTCTGTTTACGTCCTTAGGAGACATGGGTAATTCAAAAAGCTCACATACGCGCTTAGAGCTTTGCTCTAACGACATATATGCAACTTCTTTTAAAAGTTCCGGCGGAGTTTCATAATTATGACGATTCAGAAAATCAACAAGCAGGTTATCCCAAACCCACATAGAGTCTATCAGCGTCCCGTCCAAATCAAATATAAAATTTTTCTTCTTTGATAAAAACTCTTTGCCATTTCTATTTGATTCATTTCTCATAATATTTACAACTCCTTAACCATTTGAGACAGCTGTTTTGAGACAGCATAAGGGTTCTCGCTTCCCATTATGCAGGATACGACAGCCACTCCTTCTATTCCGGAGCCATACAGCTGACTGATATTTTCAGGATTGATACCACCGATACCCACAATAGGTATATCAACAGATTTTCTGACCTGTTTTAACATGTCAATTCCCACATTTGAAGCGTCCTTTTTGGTTGACGTTGGGAAAACCGCACCAACTCCAAGATAATCGGCTCCATCATTAAGCGCCTCAACAGCTTGATTAACGTTTCCTGCTGATAATCCTATGATTTTATTTGAACCTAAAATTCTCCTTGATACCTTTAAAGGCATATCACTCTGCCCTATATGTATTCCGTCTGCATCCACAGCAAGCGCAATATCAATTCTGTCATTTATCAGCAATGGTACATCATAATGCTTGCACAGCTTTTTAAGTTCAGAAGCCTCAGCAAAAAATTCCCTGGTTGATATATCTTTTTCACGCAGCTGAACCAAAGTTACTCCGCCTTTTATTGCCGATTCAGTAACAGAAAGCAGTTTTTCTCTGGGACATATATTAGTATCGGTTACTAAATACAGTCCATAATTTACTTTATCCATAATTATCTCCCAATTTATAAATTATTAGTTATAAATCTCTCCGCGCTTAATATAATCCTCATCTGATAGACTATAAATATAATCGAATAGTTTAACTCTGAAAGTTCCAATACCCTGTTCGGTCTCTTTAACATATTCATAGGCATACTCTCCGGCAATACCCATCATAACCACCGCGGCTATTGCTGCCGCAAGAGGCTCACCGGCTGCAGCTGCTGCGCCCGTCATAGCGCTGCACATACAGCCGGTTCCTGTAACATCACATAGCATCTCATGTCCATTTTTTAAATAAAATACCTGAACACCGTCAGAGACAATATCTACAGCTCCAGTAGCACAAACAACGCTTCCGGTTTTCTCTGCATACCCTCTTACCAGTTCCCCAAGCTCTAAACGGTTGGTTTCATTAACAGCGTCATCATCTGACGCGTCTACACCTTTGCTGCTTATATTGCCGCCGGTCAGCGCGCGTATTTCTGACATATTTCCTCTTATTATATCCGGTTTTGTCAGTTCTATCATCTCTCTGCAGGTTTCATCCCGAAGCTTTGATGCCCCCGCTCCAACCGGGTCTAAAACTATTGGCTTTCCAAGCCTTTTTGCGGCTCCGGCAGCCGTTTTCATAGCAGACAAATATGTACCGTCAAGCAATCCTAGATTTATTATCAGCGCGCTGGATATATTCATGATTTCTTCCATCTCACACTCAATTTCTGCCATAATAGGAGAAGCTCCCATAGCTAGCAGCATATTTGCACAGTCATTTATAGTCACACGGTTTGTCAAGCACTCAACCAAAGGACGAGTGCTTTTCATTCTATTTATTAAATCTATTACTTCCTTAAGCATTTTGTCATTTTTATTCATAGCTAAATTATGTATCCTTTCCGTCTATGCTGTCGTTATTATATAATAAGTTTTAATTTTTAAAATTAATTAGTTCACATCTGAGGTTACCAACATATAAATTATTTTTATATCTGCTCACCGGTTAACAATCTCTAAAACAATAAATCTTCATAAAATTAAAAAGTGGTATTTTATATTAACCAAAAATAAACATATTGTTTTAAATATGTTCACGCTCCGCGTGATATGTCAGCTCACCTAACGAGGCGTGCTTGCACGCCCTTCCGATGTTCACTAAAAACACTGTATATTAGATAAATCTAAAATAGAAAATTAAGTAAAAATGTGGCTTTGCAGGCATCGGATGTGACCCCACCTTTTAGGTGGGTGTGATGCAAAGTGAATTGTTTTTATTAACCTTCAATGAGCTTTTTTCAAAAATATAGCCCTACCTGCCACAATACAGTTATTATCTACTAATAATCAAGCTTCTTAATAACATCTTATATTATATAAAATAATGATTCACATTACTGATAAAAATATCGGTCTTAACATTTTGTTATTTAATTAAAAACTTTTATATTTTCTTTTAAAAAAATTTCTAAAACTATTCCTTTTCTATACATTTAAATTCAATTTCTACATTCGGGTCTGACGTTTTCCATAAATCATAAAAATGATGAATCGGCCCATTTCCTTTTCCTATGCTTAAACCGTTTTCAATTCCGGTTTTCACATACTTCTTGGCTTCACCAACCGCCAATACCGCGTCCATTCCCTTTGCCATATTTATACATATCGCAGACGAAATCGAACAGCCTGTTCCATGAGTGTTTTGTGTATGTATTCTGCCGCCTTCAAATATTGTCATTGTTCTTCCGTTATACAATAAATCATTAGCGTTTTCTTTGAGGTGTCCGCCTTTTATAAGCACATATCCGGGACCCATATCACCAATAATCTGAGCTGCCTGCCCCATCTCATGAATATTTTTAATCTCCTGCCCGCACATATATTCAGCCTCGGGAATATTCGGTGTAACCATAGTTGCAAGCGGCAAAAGACGGTTTTTTATAACTTCAACAGCTTCATCGCTCAGCAGCTTTGAACCGCTTGTTGATACCATAACAGGGTCTACAATCAATATCCTGGGCTTATATACTTCCATTGCGTCTGCCACCGCATTGGCAATATCTGCTGTAGACAACATCCCTATCTTTACTCCATCCACATTTATATCGTTAAATACAGCGTCTATTTGCGCTCTTACAATTTCAGGCGGAATATTGTGCACTGCTGAAACTCCTGTCGTATTTTGGGCTGTCACAGCTGTTATCACGCTCATTCCATATCCGCCGTTGGCAGCAAACGTTTTTAAATCCGCCTGTATGCCGGCACCGCCGCTCGAATCCGAACCTGCTATAGTTAATAGATTTTTCAAACCCAAACACCTCTTTCTTAAATTATCCTTATATGCCTATATCTTCTCCGCCAAGAATCTTATTCATATTTTTAACTGCACACTGTTCACCGCACATGGTACAAGTATTTTCTTCACGCGGAACCGAACTTGCTCTATACGCTTTTGGTTTCTCGGGGTCAAGTGCAAGCTCAAACATTTTATCCCAATCAATCTCACGGCGGGCGTCAGACATTTTATTATCCCACTCCCTGGCGCCTTTCACTCCTTTTGCAATATCTGCCGCATGAGCAGCTATCTTTGAAGCTATAATTCCTTCTCTCATATCATCAAGGTCAGGCAGTCTGAGGTGTTCTGCCGGTGTAACATAGCATAGGAAATCCGCTCCGTTGGCTGCCGCAACAGCTCCGCCGATAGCGGAAGTGATATGGTCATATCCGGGCGCAACATCCGTTACCAAAGGCCCCAAAACATAAAACGGAGCGCCGCTGCAAATGCGTTTTTCAGCAATCATGTTTGCGGCTATCTCGTTCAATGCCATATGACCCGGACCTTCAACCATAACCTGCACGTCCTTCTTCCAGGCTCTTCTTGTCAGTTCTCCCAAAACTATAAGCTCAGATATTTGAGCAGGATCTGTAGCGTCATCAATACATCCGGGACGGCAGGCGTCTCCTAAACTGATAGTTACATCATATTCACGGAATATATCCAAAACTTCATCATAATACTCATAAAACGGATTTTCATTTCCTGTCATTTCCATCCAGGCAAATAAAAGCGCTCCGCCTCTTGAAACAATATTCATTCGTCTTCTGTTGTCCTTAACTTTCTGAGCTGTAGCGCGGTTGATTCCTGCATGTATTGTCATGAAGTCAACCCCATCCTCAGCGTGCTGACGGACAACTCTTAAAAAATCATCCTTAGTTATATCTTTCAGCTTCTTTTCGCAATATCCTATTGTATCGTAAACAGGAACTGTTCCAAGCATAGCGGTTGAAATCTCTAATATCTTTTTTCTCATCTCATGAGTTTTTCCGTAATTAGAAAGGTCCATTATAGCTTCAGCTTTCATATTTATAGCAGTTCTAACCTTTTCGAGTTCCAAATCCATATCCGCAGCGTCGCGTGATATTCCCAGATTAACATTTATTTTAGTGCGCAGCCCCTGACCTATTCCTTCAGGTGACAATGTCTTATGATTCTTATTTGCCGGAATAGCGACAACTCCCTTAGCCACCAATTCCATTAACTCTTCGGGAGACATATTCTCCTTTTCAGCAACCGTTTTTATTTCCGGCGTTAAAATGCCGCGTTTTGCCGCATCCATTTGTGTAGTGTAATTTCTTTCCATAATAAAAAACTCCTTTTAAAATATTTGCGCACAAAAAAGTGCTTACCTACAACAAAGGCAAGCACTAAAAAATAAATTCTATCTCTTAGATTTTGTGCTTTCCTACGTCGGTATTAACCGCCAGGTTCAAAGGGTCAAGCATATTGCTTATCTCAACCGCCATAACCGCGGTCCCCCCAGCGCTAACTATTATAAACCTAACTGATATAAATTGCAAGTCTTTTTTTAACAAACTTACATTATTTACAAATAAAAGGTTAAAGCACTCTATCCTATACCGTAAAGAATTTTTACAGCTTCGGCACGCGTCACATTATTATTAGGTCTGACAGAACCGTCTGTATAACCGCTCATTATACTCTGAGTCAGCAAAAGCTCAATGCTGCTTCTCGCCCAGTCCGGTATATCTTCTGCGTCCACCGCTGAAACCGGAGCCGCATAAAGACCTGAAGGCATTAACCTTGCCGATGCAACTGAATATTCCGACCTTTTAATATTAGATGAAGGCGAGAAGAAAACCCTGTCCCCATCCTGCTGACCTGTCATTATACCTAATGAGTACATCGCCTGAACCTGCATAAAGGCCCAATCAGGTATTTCATCTTTATCAGCATAAGGAAGCTCAACTCCACGGTAATTATAAACGTTTAATCCCAAGTAATTGCTTATCATACAAGCAAATTCCGCTCTTGTCATATTTTTGTCCGGTCTGAAAACAAACCCGTTATCCGTCTCATATCCTGAAACAACCTTGCGTTTAGTCATATATGAGATATAATCCCTTGCCCAGTGTTCATTCGTATCCTCAAAAATATTGGTTAATGCAGAAATATCTCCGACGCTTAAGGTTTTATAAGCGCTGTATCCCTCATCATCCGTTACGGATACAGATATCAAATGAGGATTATTTAAATAATCCTCAGGGTAAACATATTCGACAGTCATAGTTTCAGGAGAAAAACTAAACTTGGTTTTAACTCCGTCGACAGTCATTTTAATATTGTCCTCGTCTATAATCCCATGTGTTCCGAATATTTTAGCCACAAAAGCATTTCCGGTATTTGAACTTGTTATCGTCGGATAATCAGTTTCCAAAGGACGAGGTGTGGAGGTCGGTATCTGTTCCGGTCCGGCTGAAACCGTAAGATTTACAGAAGCCGAGACCGAACCCGCACTAACATTTATAGTTCCCGTTCCGCTTACATTGCCGGGAATAAAGGTTCCGTCAGCTGAAATTGTTCCCAAATTCTCATCACTGACGCTCCAGCTATACGCTTCGTCTGAATCTGTCAAGTTAATATTCTGATATACCGAGTCAGCTGTTAAATAAACTGTCTGCCCTGATGAAACTGACAAAGACGACACTTCACTGCCATCTGATTCATTTTTAATAACAATACTGTCAGGGTTTGAAACTGAATGAAGCATAGTACTGCCATACGCCTCTCCTGTAACTGCTGAAAAATAAACATCCCCATCGCCGTACAATGTTGCATAACCGTCATTGTTTATAACGGCCTGCCCCACAGTTGTATTATCCGACTCAACAGAATAATAAATTGGCTCGGTTATTTCAGCTTTTCCGTAAGATTTGTCAATCGCCGCTACCCAAACTCCTACACTGCTGCCCGACAATACATATTCTCCATATGGATATGTCAGCAGTTTATAAGGTATACCGTCCGGCGGATTCATCTTCTTTAAAAATATAAAGTTAGCGCATCTCCGTAATCCTTCAGACGGAGAATTTAAAATCTTAAACTCAGTGGTTTCAGGCAAAGTCCCTCCAAGCTGAGTGCTTCCTCCGCCGTCCAAATTTACTGCGTCAACACATCCAAGTTCCAAAAGTCTGCGTGCCAAAGTTTCTTTTCTGACTCCATAGCTATACCCCGGCTGCCTGCCGTCTATAGTATAAAATATTATCGAGCCATCCGCCTTTATTCCTACAGCGCTTCTCGGCGCCGCGCTGTCGTCCTCATAATCCAGCTGTCCGTTCCGAAGCAATGTTCCTCCCAGACAGCCTGTCCCGTATACCGCACTATTCCAACGAGCGTCACCTGTCACTTCATTTGCACCAACAGTAATTGTCTGACCTATATATAGCTGATTCAAACGGTCTTTCACCTCATCCGCAACCCTGTCATCAACACTTATTACCAATTTTCCGTCAGGTATTGCCACTGAACCGTTATCCGAAGTGATGGACTCGACGGTTGCCGTAAAAGGCTGTCCCAGCGAAAACCCGCCGCTAACATTTCCCAAGACAACATTGGTACCGCTGCCTTCCGCATTGGTGTAATCTCCGAATTCATCCGTATAAATATACATAACATACGGCTGACGGTATTTATTTAAACATTCAATATCAAACAGCGTGCCTTCCGGTGTTTCAACAGATATATAAATTTGCAGAGGCGAAATAAAGCCTGTGCCGTCCGCATTAAAACCCACTCCTGTCAGCTTTTCCTGGTCAGACGTCAGAACCTTTCCGTCCACAATTGTATCACTCATAGGCACGCCGGTTTGGAAAGAGAAAAAATCAGCGTTCATACCCATAGCCGCAAAAATTCCCTGCTCATTTAAATATTCATTAGCTTCAACAGAAGTACGTTTTCCAAAAACCTGGTCTCCATTAGAAACTATAGGCAGAACATCGCTGTTTGGTATGTATTCAAAATAATTTTCAGTCTGCTGTCCAACACTGTCGCTCTGAAAGGTATTCCTATTATAAGTGGTTCCCTGGGCGTACTCAGTTTCAGTATGAGTTGTTTGCTCTCCCAGCACAGACGCAAAAGCAGACATTGAAGAAAAAATCAACATTCCAGCAGTTATACAGGACATCAACTTAACCGCAAACCTGTTTTTCTTTATATGTAAACCGGGTTTTTGTAAATAATTCCCCATTTATTATCAATCCTTTATATTTATTATTGTTCACGCAGGGCTAATTATAGCATAACACCGCATTGTTTTCAAGGTGCAATTTAAATAATTCAGAAAGCAAATCCCAGCAATATACTAGGTCTTTTTTCTTTTAAATACTAACAATAAACATTTTTTGTTCATGTAATGTATATTTTAATCCCTATAGCACAAACTTAAATTAGAATAAGAAAGGAGTGTTAAAAATGTTTAAACATGAAAAAATACTTTTCCACCCGGTCAGCGTTGAGAAACCAAATCCGCAGTATGCAGCGCTTTTGCAGGAACAGCTGGGCGGAGCAAACGGCGAGCTCAAAGCCGCTTTGCAGTATATGTCTCAAAGTTTCAGAATAAAAGACCCGGAAATCAAAGATTTGTTTCTTGATATAGCAGCTGAAGAACTGGGGCATATGGAAATGGTAGCGACCACAATAAACATGCTTAACGGACATGACGTAGATTATGAAAAAGTAGAGGCAGGAGAAATACAGTCACACGTTCTTTTGGGTCTCAATCCCGGACTTATAAACGCCTCCGGATATTCATGGACAGGCGATTATGTAACAGTAACCGGCGACCTGTGTGCTGACTTACTATCAAATATAGCGTCAGAACAGCGTGCAAAAGTCGTTTATGAATATCTTTACCGTCAGATAGATGACAAATGCGTTAAAGAGACCATAGACTTTCTTCTAAACCGTGAGGAAGCTCACAACACAATGTTTAAAAAGGCATTTAACAAAGTGCAAAACACCGGTTCAAACCGTGACTTTGGAACTACTAAGGCGGCTAAAATGTATTTCAGTATGTCTGAGCCGTCTCCGGAAGACAACCAATTCACCAATGTAGGTGAGCCTCTTAACTCATTCAGTTAATAAAATCTAAAAAATAAAAGAGTCCTTTCGGACTCTTTTTATATATGTCTGTCTAAAACGCCAAGTTTGCTTTGCCTGTATTCGGAAAACTTTCCATTATCCAGAGCAGAACGGATTTCTGCCATCAGATTATTATAAAAATAAAGGTTATGAATAACCGCCAGTCTCATGGCAAGCATTTCATTTGCCTTGAAAAGATGCCTGAAATATGCTCTTGAAAAATTCCTGCATGTGTGACAACCGCAGTTAGGGTCAACGGGTCTGTCGTCTCTCTCATATTTAGCGTTTCTTATGTTCAGGATTCCCTCAGATGTAAATATAGTGCCGTGACGGGCGTTTCTGCTCGGCATAACGCAGTCAAAGAAGTCAACGCCCCGGTAAACCGCCTCAATTATATTTATGGGAGTTCCTACCCCCATAAGATATCTAGGCTTTTCCTCGGGCATATATGGTTCAACCGCTTCAATAATATTATACATGTCCTCTGTGGATTCCCCGACTGCCAGTCCGCCGATTGCGTAGCCGTTTAAATCCAAATCAACTATTTGTTTCATATGCTCAATTCTTATATCGCGGTAGGTACTGCCCTGGTTGATACCAAACAGCATTTGGTTTTTATTTATAGTGTTATCCAAACTGTTTAACCTTGCCAACTCATCTTTACACCTTTTCAGCCAGCGAACTGTCATATCAGCAGAATCCTGAGCATACTGCCTTTCGCACGGATTTTCAACGCATTCATCAAAAGCCATCGCTATAGTTGACGCCAGGTTGGACTGTATACGCATACTCTCCTCGGGGCCCATAAAAATTTTATGTCCGTCAATATGAGATGAAAAATAAACGCCCTCTTCTTTTATATTCCTGAGTTTTGCTAAAGAGAAAACTTGAAATCCGCCGCTGTCGGTAAGTATCGGTCTGTCCCAATTCATAAACTTATGAAGTCCGCCCATGTCGCGTATAACTTCGTCGCCCGGACGAAGATGCAGATGGTAAGTGTTTGAAAGCTCTACCTGACAGCCAATATCCTTTAAATCAAAAGTATCAAGCGCGCCTTTTATTGCCGCAGCAGTGCCAACATTCATAAACACAGGGGTCTGAATAGTTCCGTGAACAGTCTTGAATTCCCCCCGTCTCGCTCTTCCATGCTTTGATATCAATCTATACATATATCTACTTTCTCCCGGTTAAAATTTTACTTGAGCAGCATTGCGTCGCCAAAACTGAAGAATCTATACTTTTCTTTAACAGCCTGCTCGTATGCCTCAAATATATTTTCTTTCCCTGCAAACGCCGATACCAGCATTAACAATGTTGATTCCGGCAAATGAAAATTAGTTATTATAGAATCAGTCACCTTAAACTTATATCCCGGATATATAAAAATGCTGGTGTCTCCTATCTCAGCTTTCATTGTTCCGTTATCTTCGGCAACAGTCTCAAGAGTTCTCACAGACGTTGTTCCAACAGCGATAATTCTGCCGCCGCTCTTTCTTGTTTCATTTATTATATCTGCCGCTTCCTGCGAAACCTCATAATGTTCAGTGTGCATAACGTGTTCCTCAACATTTTCAACCGAAACCGGTCTGAAAGTTCCCAAACCAACGTGCAGGGTTAAATAAGCGGTTTTAACGCCCTTATCTTTTATATCTTCAAGAAGTTCGTTGGTAAAATGCAAACCCGCAGTAGGAGCGGCGGCAGAACCTTCAATTTTAGAATAAACAGTCTGATACCGTTCTTTATCTTCTAGCTTTTCTTTTATATACGGCGGCAGCGGCATTTCTCCCAGCTTATCCAAGAGTTCTTCCCAAACTCCGTCGTATTCAAACCTTACAATTCTATTTCCGTCAGGTCTTACCTCAATCACTTCAGCCTTTAACAGCCCGTCTCCAAACACGAATCTTGCTCCGGTTCTTGCCCTTTTTCCGGGTTTTAAAATAACGTTCCAAGTGTTTAAATCTATCCTCTTTAGAAGAAGAAACTCTATTTTACCGCCGGTATCTTCTTTCACGCCGTACAGTCTTGCCGGTATAACTCTTGTGTTATTCATAACAAGACAGTCGCCCGGATTCAAATACTCGATTATATTCCTAAAATTTTTATGTTCTATTTTTCCTGTTTCTTTGTCTAAGACAAGCAGCCTGGAACCTGCCCTATCCTTCAGCGGATGCTGAGCAATAAGCTCAGGCGGCAAATCGTAATAAAAATCCTTAGTTGTCATATTTAACTCAACTTACTCCAATCCTATATTAATATACTGTTGTAACTTCAGCGCCGCTGAAATAATGGGTCAGTATCTCATCATATGTATACCCGGCTTCAGCCATACCTTTTGCTCCATACTGGCTCATACCGACACCATGTCCCCAGCCTGAGCCTTTAAACGTAAACGAAGTATTAGCGCTTGATTCTTCATAAGAATCAGCATATACCTTTTGATACTGTCCGTTAGTTGTATAAAGAGATTCGCCCGAAAACTCACTCCTGCCGGAACTTGTAAGCAGTTCAAGCTGTGTCGGACGTCTTCTGATAAGTGTTGAACCGTCTGTCACAGAAACATAAGCCTGCCCCTGAGCGTCTCCGTCACCCACCACAGTAAACATTTGGCTCTTGGTTACAGTGCCGAACACTGTGCGGCACTCTTCCAATTCCAATGTTTTTATTGCAGTATTGCCGGTAACTCTCATCTTAATCACCCGGCCTTCAGGTGAATATTCAAGCACCTCTATTTTCTGCACATCGCCCACATCATATCCTCTGTTACGCATTATAGTAGATACTTCAGCAACTGTCAATACGCCGGACCAAATACCATTCGGAATATTTTCAGTATCTTCATAACTATTGTCAACGCTTATAAGATATGGAACCTCGTTGCCCCAAACATACTTAACATTTTCGGTGGTAGAACCCATTGACGCCGCATAGTAGCACTCGCAAAGCTCTCCGTTATATGTCATAACCTGTCCTGCCGTAGCGTCCACAGCGTCATATATAGACTGCGCTTCTCTTGACATACCGGTATACATTTGGCAATGCGTGTTCGCACAAATATCAAACCCATATGAAGAATGCTTGCCTAAATTCTGAGCGGCGTAATTCCTGGAGCACACCGCCTGGGCTTTTAAAGCCTCAAGAGGCCATGATTCGCTCATTTCCCTTGATACAACACCATATAAATACTGATCCATATTGACCACATTAATCACAGCTATTCCTGAACCGTCCTTAATAAAATTCAGGCTTCCGCGATATCCCGAACCATCAATTTCCAGTCTCTCTTCCCAAAAATCGGTATAAATCGGGCATATACCTATACCATTATTACCGGATTCAGAATATAATACATTACCGTCCAAATCAGATAACACAACCTGATTTTCAGCAATGCTGACTATAACATCGGTATCCTCTATAATTTTCTCCTCAGAAAAATCTCTGTCATTAAATACTCCTGCATAATATCCCCGTTCACTTGTGATTTTCACAGACGTTTTAGCCGACGAGCCGTAAAACAGCCCGACTTTAATATTTGACGGCACATAAACATCAGCAGACACAAAAGTCTTATATCCTGCAAGTGTGCAAAAAAACACAGCCAAAACAGTGAAAACAGAGAACAATCTAAAACCTTGCCGCTTAAAAAACATGAAATTATCCACAATGTGTCACCTCGCTTAAAAATATCTCTGTCAGTACAGCTAAACGCAAACAAATTTGAACGTTTGCTGCATGCCTGATATTATAACACATAATTCTACAAAAAGCCATATATATCTTTATTATCTTTTGTTAAATTTAATTTACGTATAATACAAAAAAGCATTTGACATAATTGTAATATTGTCATATAATTATGTATACCAATGAATTCAAGGAGGATTTAAAATTGAAACAGTATAATGTTGGAATTATCGGAGCCACGGGCATGGTTGGGCAGAGATTTATAACGCTGCTTGATAAGCATCCCTGGTTTAATATAAAGCTTTTAGCGGCTTCACCGAGAAGCGCAGGGAAAAAATATTCTGAAGCGGTAGGCGACCGCTGGGTCATGAAAACTGACATTCCTGACTATGTGTCTGAAATGGTTGTTTATGATGCTGCTAACGACATAGAAAAAATAACCGGTCAGGTTGATTTTGTATTCTGTGCAGTCGATATGAAAAAAGACGAAATAAAAGCTTTGGAAGAAGCCTATGCTAAGGCTGAATGCCCGGTAGTTTCTAACAACTCTGCTAACAGACATACGCCGGACGTACCTATGATTGTTCCGGAAATCAACCCTGAGCACGCTGAAATCATAGAAGCTCAAAGAAAACGTCTCGGAACCAAAAGAGGCTTTATTTCTGTAAAGTCAAACTGCTCGCTTCAAAGCTATGTTCCGGCGCTTCACCCTCTTATGAAATATGGAATAGAATCTGTTCTTGCCTGCACATATCAGGCTATTTCAGGCGCTGGGAAAACGTTCGAAAGATGGCCGGAAATGGTAGATAACGTTATACCGTATATAGGCGGTGAAGAAGAAAAAAGCGAAGTTGAACCGCTTAAGATTTGGGGAAAGATAGACGGAGACAAAATTGTTGAAGCCAGCTCTCCGGCTATTACAACGCAATGTCTCAGAGTTGCAGCAAGCGACGGCCATATGGCAGCTGTTTTTGTAAAGTTTAAAAATAAACCAACTATAGAGCAAATCAAAGAGGACTGGAAAAACTTCTCAGGCGTGCCCCAGGAACTTGAGCTTCCTTCAGCGCCGAAACAGTTTTTAAACTATTTTGAAGAACCTGACCGTCCGCAGACAAAACTCGACAGAAACTTAGAGGGCGGAATGGCTGTTTCTATGGGAAGACTCCGCGAAGATACTCAGTATGATTATAAATTTGTTTGCCTGTCACATAATACATTAAGAGGAGCTGCAGGCGGCGCTGTATTAATGGCGGAACTGCTGGCCTCAAAAGGATATTTTGATTAATTAATTTTTTGAAAGAAAGGAACTTCTGTTATGAAAGAGCCTATTTTTACCGGAAGCGCTGTTGCCATAGTCACACCGTTTACTGAAACCGGAGTTGATTTTGACAAGCTTGAAGAACTTATAGAATTTCATATCGCAAATCAGACCGATTGTATTGTTATTTGCGGAACAACCGGCGAATCTTCAACTATGCCGGACGAAGAACATAAGTCTGTAATAAAATTCACTGCTGAAAAAGTTAACAAAAGGATTCCGGTAATCGCCGGAACCGGCAGCAACGATACAGCCCATGCAATAGAACTGAGCAAGTATGCTGAAAGCGTAGGGGCAGACGGACTGCTTATAGTTACCCCGTATTATAATAAAACAACTCAAAAAGGTTTATACCTTCACACCAAAGCAATTGCGGACAGTGTTAATATCCCGATAGTGCTTTATAATATCCCGGGCAGAACCGGCGGACTTTCATTCTCCCTGGACACATTAAAAGAACTTGCAAAAATTCCAAATATAAACGCTATAAAAGAAGCCACAGGCAATCTTTCATTTGTAGCAAATATTGCGGCGGAAACTGACCTAAATATATATTCAGGAAATGACGATATTATTGTTCCTGTTATGTCTTTGGGCGGTAAAGGAGTTATTTCAGTCGTTGCCAATATATTGCCGAAAGAAACGCATGATATTTGCAAACTTTACGAAACCGGAGAGACTGAAAAATCAAAGGAACTGTTTTTGAGTTTAATAAAGCTTATTAATACACTATTTATTGAAGTTAACCCTATACCTGTCAAAACTGCTATGAATTGTTTAGGATATAAGGTTGGTCCTCTAAGAATGCCGCTCTGTGATATGTCGGATAAGAATTTAGAGACTCTGAAAAATGTTTTAAAAGAAAATAATGTAAAGTGTTTGCTTTAATATACTAAAACAGAAAGACAGTGATACAAATGACAAATATACTACTAAGCGGCGCTAACGGAAACATGGGACGCGCTGTTACCAGAACAGTGGAAAATAATGACAAAGTCAAAATCACAGCAGGATACGACATAAACACGGTTAAAAACTCTGACTTTCCTGTCTACGATAATTTAGATGAAGTCAAAGAACCCTTTGACGTTATAATTGACTTTTCTCATCCGTCTGTATTTGACAGCATACTTGAATTCTCGGTTAAGACAAAAACTCCTGCTGTTATTTGCACAACGGGACTTTCAGGAGAGCAGATTTCAAAAATGAAGGCGGCTTCTAAAAAAGCGCCTATCTTTTTCTCAGCAAATATGTCTCTCGGCGTAAATCTTTTAATTGACTTGGTATGCAAAGCGGCGAAGCTGCTTGACGGAAGCTTTGATATTGAAATAATTGAAAAGCACCATAACCAAAAGCTTGACGCGCCAAGCGGAACCGCGCTCGCAATTGCTGACGCTATTTCTGACGCAGTAAGTTTTGACACCGAGTATATTTATGACAGACATAATGTACGTAAAAAGCGTGATAAATCTGAAATAGGTATACACGCTGTCCGCGGCGGCACCATTGTTGGCGAACATGATGTTATATTTGCCGGCAATGATGAAATAATAGAAATAAAACACAGCGCTTCATCAAAAGAAGTTTTTGCTGTCGGCGCTGTAAAAGCCGCAGTTTTCATGAAAGGAAAGCCCTGCGGTATGTATGATATGAAAGATTTGATTGAGCAGTCTTAGTTTGAATGTATAAACCACATTTTATATATTGGAGGTTATCACATGATTAAAACCATCACCGATATTGAGTTTTTTCCGGAGGTTGCCATTGTTACATTAAATAATATTCCAAACACTCCGAGCAGTATTGCAAACATTCTCAGCGTTATTGCAGAGAACGGCATAAGCATAGATATGATTAGTCAAACCGAACCATACAAAGATAAGATAAACTTATCATTTACACTTTCTCAGGATGATTTGAGCGAGGTTATCGGGCTTACAGGAAAGTTTAAGTCTCTTGCCCCGTCTATTAAAGCCGACATAAACGGAAACAACACTAAAATCCTGCTGAGCGGTGATGGTATGAGGTCTGAGTCAGGCGTAGCAGCTGAACTGTTTTCGCTGTTTGCCAAAGAAAATATCCGCGTTAAGCTTATAACAACAGCTGAGACGGAAATCTCATGTCTTATAGATATAAAAGATGTTGAAGCTGCTAAAAAGATTCTTTTATAATAACTTAAATATTTAAAGAATCAGTATTTGAAGTGACTTTTAAAGATTAAACAAAAACAATATTAAATAAAAAGAGTTCGGAATTATACCGGACTCTTTTTATTTAAAAAGTCCATTATTTGAATTCTTAACCGGTCATTAATAGAATTTATTCAAATACAATTTGTAAAGCCATACATGTTTGCCATACAAAAATAATAAATTAATTATATTTTGATTTTGCAGCTTCAGAACTGTTATTAAATATTTTTACATCAATGACATTATGGTTTGAGTATCCTCACTTTTATTGTAAATAGAACTCAGTATAATATTTTATAAATCTGAGTTTCCCGGAATTTCCTATAATATATTTATAAAAATAATTGAATTTGATAAAAATTTATGTTATAATTTCTGCAATTGGTTTTACATCAAAAATTTACAAATACATAAGAAATGTTACAGATTTTGAGGTGCCTGCTTATGAAAAAAACATTTAACAAAATATTATATTCGGCTGTTCTTACATGCCTGCTGATGATTGTTTTTCAAACAGTATGTTTTGCAGAAGGCGGCTCGTCTTATAATGGATACATAGTAAAATTCAAATCAGCCCCCGTAATGCTGGCTGAAGAAAGTGACGGCAATCAGCTCTCTCCTATAGTAAAAGATGAGAATATATATACAGTCACAAATGAATCCGAAGAGTTTATAGACAGCCTGAGCCAAGACCAAAACGTTGAGTATATAGAGCCAAATTATATAATCTCGCTGCCTTATAACGAGGAAATAACTGAAATGAACGTTATTTCTGAAACTAATAATTCAAATATGGCAGTTTTAAACAGTATCGGTTCATTCACTCAGCCAAATGACACATACTATTATAACCAATGGAATATGAATATGATAAATGCTTCATACTGGTGGCAATATGGATTGGATACAAAAAACGTTAAAATCGGATTAATCGACAGCGGTTCCCCTGACAGGCATCCTGACATAACTCAAAATATTGCGCCCGGAGTTGACTACACTGGAACTGGGATTTATGATACATATGGGCACTCAACGTTTATATCGGGAATATTAGCCTCTGACACAAATAACCGTATGGGCACAGCGGGTATTCTTCCAAGTTCCACTGTTATACCCTTCAAAGTGTTTACAGAGAAAAAAACTGACAGCGCTATAGTTCTCAAAGCCTTTTATGATGCTGTGGATGTTTACGAATGCGATGTAATAAACTTAAGCCTGACATTTGACAGCTATATAGAATCTTTTAAATATGCTATTGAACATGCCGTGTCAAAAAATATCATAGTAGTTGCTGCGGTCGGAAATGACGGAAATAAAGAAACGGAGATAGCTACTAAAATAAAATATCCTGCCGGCTATGATAATGTAATCGGAGTTGGTTCACTTACATATTCCAAAAAGAGGGCTTCACACAGCCAATATAACACTTCTGTAGATGTTATGGCTCCCGGTGAAAGTATTTACAGCAGTTCTTTAACTAAAGACGGTAAAAACAATCTGATACATTCCTATTCCCGCGGTACCGGCACATCATACGCTACACCTCATGTGACTGCGGCCGCAGCAATAGCAAAATATTTTAATAAGGATATTACCCCCGCAGAATTTCTTGAATTAATAGCTGAAACTTCAGACCATCTAGGCGACGACGGCAAGAATCCTGAATATGGATACGGAGCTCTCAATATACAAAATATAATTGAAACTTTAAGTCCAAGTTTTGCCCCGGCTCCTACCTCTGCCCCTGTAAGCTCACCCGAATTGCACACCGAAATATATCCTTTGGTATTTGACGCTGATTTAAATTCATTAAAGAGTTCTATTCAGCTTTATAATGATACCGATAAAAATAAATTTGTAGACTGCTATGTAGTTTCATACACGGAATCCAGCGACGCTGATGGTGAATTGGTTGAACATGTGACAGGTTCAATAGTTAAAAACGACGTTGAAATTCCGGCAAGCGGTCATAAGACTCTTCCATCGCTTGTTCTGCCTGTAGATAAGACAGGTTTGCGCTCATTAATAAGGGTATTTATATGGGACGATAACATGCAGCCGCTGATGGCTCCTTATGAATATGAAGTAAAATATTAATATTTAATACGTTTGTCCAAAATTCCATTATTTGACATTAAAAATCTGAATAAAATACAATCACCTCTAATACTATCTATATATGAGGTGATTTTTTATGTTTGTTGTCAGACTGAAGACGCTGGTATTTTTTTCAGTTATATTTATTATTTCAGTTGTAGTCGGAATAGTGGGATTCTCATCTTTGAAAAATAATGATTCACAATTTGGTTTCGCCGAAAGTTTTTCTGAAGATGACCGCACATCAGTTGAACTGCCTATAATTATGTACCATGGATTGACCAAGAACCCATCTAAAGTAAACGCTTACGTTATTCCTATCTCTTCATTTGAAGAAGATTTAAAATATTTGAAAGAAAACGGATACACTACTGTTTTGATGGAAGATGTTATAAATTACGTCGACGGGAATGAAGCTTTGCCTGAAAAGCCAATAGTTTTAACTTTTGACGATGGGTTTGAAAATAATTTAGAATACGGTCTTCCTCTTCTTGAAAAATATGATATGAAGGCGGTCGTTTCAATCGTCGGTCAATATGCTGAAAAGTTTTCCAGTATTGACGACAGCAATCCTGAATATGCGTATCTTACCTGGGACAATATAAAAGAGCTTGTGGACAACGACAGGCTTGAAATAGGCAATCACAGCTATAATATGCACATGCTTCCGGGTGATAAAAACAATAAAGACAACAGAAAAGGCGTGGGGCAAAAAAACGGCGAGTCTGACGAAACATACAGGGAAAAATTTATAGCCGACACAGAAAAAAACCAACAGCTGCTAAAAGATAACTGCGACATCACACCAGTGACATATGCTTATCCATACGGTGAGATGTGCAAAAATTCCGAGGCGATATTAAAAGAGCTGGGATACAGAGCCACTCTTAGCTGTCTTCAAAAAGATAACTATATAACACAAGGTAACCCGGATTCATTATATTGTTTATCCAGATATTTGAGAAGCAATACTAAATCGATTGCTCAGTTATTACAAAAATAAAATGAAATAGTATTCTAATCATTGATTGAAACGGAAGACAGCTTTATTGATTTAAGGTAAATGCTACATTTCTTAAAATCATTGGATTTAGTAGATATATTGTAATTTATACTTTCCTATAAAAAATTCAAATAATTTTAAACTTATTAATTAAAAAGGGTTCAATCGAACCCTTTTTAATTTGACATCAACGCATTTATTAAATATCAATTCTATATTATTTTTTTAAACCGTTTTAATTTTTAATAAAAACCTACAATTTTCACAATTATTACCTGCAGTGTTTTATATTTTCTCTCTTTTCAACTTTTTTACTGTCGTTTACAATAATTTTCACAATATCGGTTTCTTTGCTATAATAACATCACATTATCACAACTGTTGATTACTGTAAATTTCCACTAAATTTTTTTATTTTCCAAAATAAGTTTAACAATTTTTCTGATATTATCGTGCTAAGTCTCTCGGGGCCTTTTTACTTTTCATTAATTTTATATCTGTTGGCAGAAACGTTTCTCAAAATCTTTTTTGATTATAGACAACGTTTAGATGTTGCTTATAACTAAAAATTACAGAGACAGTTTCGTAATAATTTTCTACATAACAAAAAACGGTTCCGCCCATATTATTAGACGAAACCGAATCATGCTAAATAGCAAATACTTTTTTAAAAATTTTCATAATATAATCATTGCTAAATATTATTTTAACACGTATTTTTAAGCCGCATATCCCAAAACTACCCGTTCTATTCCGGCTAAATCAGGAATAATATCTATATTCCTATATCCCGCCTTAAACATTAAACCGGCGACGTCACCGGCTTGACCTATACCAACTTCAAACGCTGTCATTCCGCCTTTTTTAGGAACCGCTTTTTTAATTATAATACGGTAAAAATCAAGACCGTCATCTCCGCCGTCTAATGCGGCAACAGGCTCGTATTCTATAACCTCCTGCTGAAGCTCAAGTAAATCATCCGTCTTAATATACGGCGGATTTGAAACTATCACATCAAATTTTGGCTCTAAATCCGAAATTCCATCACAAATATCACGGCAGACAAAATTCATTTGCTTTGTCACCAAATTTTTTTCAGCATTCAGCTCAGCAACTTTAAGCGCCTCTTCTGATATATCAAGTTCTGTCACAACGGAGTTTGGCAAATATCTTGCCATACTGATTCCAACACATCCGCTGCCGCTTCCTATATCCAAAATCCTGATTTGCTCAGATACGTTCTTATATCTCTCAATCACTGTTTCTACTAAAATCTCTGTATCCTGTCTCGGTATCAAAACATTTTTGTTAACGATAAAATCAAGGGACATAAACTCAGTTTTTCCAACTATATACTGCACCGGCATACCTGCCAGTCTGCGGTTCAAATACGCGTTCACCTCTATAGCCAGCGCGTCCGGCACAGATATATCCTTAGTTAATAATTCATCCTTTTTTAAATCCAAAACGAACATAATTATCAAATCCGCATCAAGCTCGGGAGATGATATATTGGGTTGTTCTTTTAATCTATTATGCGCGTTTCTGCGCAATTCCTTTAATGTCATAAAATCACCTTCTGCCTAACTATGTGAGTCAGCCTTTACCACACATCCGCAGTCTTATCCTCCGGTATCACAGCTTTCAGCGACCTTATAGCAACCTCTATCTGGTCATCCTCTGGCTCATTGGTAGTTATAAGCTGAAACCACATCCCAGGAGCGCTTATAGCGCGGGTAAACCAATTGTCATGCCGTCCCGCAAACTTTATAATTTCATAAGAAATTCCTGCTACTATCGGGAGTAAAAGCAGTCTTAATATAAGTCTCCAAATTGCCCACGGCATAGCTGAAAACATTACGCCAATCACAGGGATATGAGTAAAGCTTTCCTGCTGCCACGGTATAATCGAAAACACCAATATACTTATCACCATAACTATCAGCAAAAAGCTGGTACCGCAGCGCGGGTGCAGTCTTGATTGAATACGAACATTCTCAACTGTCAGCGGCAGTCCGCTTTCATAGCAAAATATAGATTTATGTTCTGCACCATGATACATAAACACACGTTTTATATCTTTCATCTGTGCAACCAATGATAAGTAAACTATAAAAATAGCAATTCTTACAATACCCTCTATAAGGGTCAAAACCGTATTATTATGCACCTGCATAAAATCAGTCAAAAATCCAGCTATCAATGTCGGCAGCAAAATAAACAAACCGATTGATAAAAACATGGAAAAGATAACAGAACAATAGATTATAACATTCATTGCTTTTTCTGAATCCAGCTTTTTCTCCAGCCAGGCCTCAAACTTTCCCGGCTCCTGCTCGACTTCGTTTCCATCGTCATCCACGTCAAAAAACTTAGCCGAAAACATAAGTGATTTTACGCCGACAATCATTGAGTCAAAAAAGTTAACGCACCCACGGATAATAGGCAGTTTTACAAACTTGCTTTTTCTGCCTTTTCCAAGAGGCTGTTCATCAACAACTATTTCTCCGTCAGGCTTCCTTACCGCAGTAGCAATTTTTTCGGGACCTCTCATCATAACTCCCTCAATCACAGCCTGTCCGCCTATAGACGTCTTTTTTGCTATACCGCATAAATTTTGAACGCTGTCAGTCTTATTCTGATCGACCTCATCTAAAACTCCGCTCATTTGCGAAGATTCAATCTCATTTTTATTATCATCAGATAAATTCATATACACACCATCTCTTTCTAACTCTATCACCAAACAAAATAATAATATCACATTAATAACAAAATTTCAATGAACATACTGTTAACAATCAATGTCCCAACGGTTTTTCACTAAGCAAATCATGCTCGCAGGTTAAGTCGGCATGAAGCAGGTCCCAAAATACGATTAGCAAGATTATTGTGGCTCCCCATATGGCTTTGCCTAAGAATAATCTGCATAAAACAGTAGAAATTATACCAAAAAGCACAAAGGTTCCTAACATACACAAATGCTTAACACTTCTGCCCAAACTATCCGACTTTCCCTTCCTCAGCCATTTGACAAAATTTATACCAACCTGTCTTAAATGATTGGTACAGAAAGTTGTCGACATAGGCGTTCCCTCCGCCTGCCTAAACGTATTATACTGCATAGAACAGATAAAGTTTACAGCTACCTGCGTTATCTGATATGGAGCGGTTTCAGGAAGCAGACCAAGCATAAATGTTACTAAAACCTCTATACCTACAAGCAGAGTATCCCAGCGAACCAAACCAAACTTTTTAACATGAATCGGCAGCGCCTCTGAGAGCACGGCTCCTAAAAAATATGCAGAAATAGGTATCAGCAAATATGCCGCGCCGCTCAAGTCCCAGTTACCGATCGCCATAGCCAGCAGTACAAAATTAGCCGTTTGAGCATTGCAGAACACTCCGCCGCGGATTGAGTAAGTATACGCCCCCAGGAAACCTCCAACGCCCATTAGACCAATAAATATAATCAATCTCTCACATTCTAAAAACCTTTTTTGACCTTTATTTATCATAATCTCTAATACAGCCTCTTTCTATACTTTTTCTGCTGTTCATCCGGACGTTTCCTCGGCATTCTTGATACAAACGCACTCCGGCTTTCAGGCACAGTTTGATATTCGCCGCAGTTTCTATCAGACGCTGAGTTTGTACCGGTTTCACTTTCCCTGCTTTGACCTGTAAACCTGATTCTCTGCATCATTTTCATCTGCATTCCCTGCTTTTTCAGCGCCTCTATGGCTCTTTCCAAATTGTTCTCAGAACGTTTCAACTTATCCTTTTGTGAGAGCATAACAAGCATAAATACAAAACAAAGAACCGCAATAATAATTAGTCCCAAAACAAGTATTTTATTTTCATTTTGAACCGTCTCTAATATTTTAGTATACTGATTTCTCAAACTGTTTGAATACTGTTCATATGACTGTTCAATTCCGCCCGATACGGCAGAACTTTGTATCACTACACTGCCCGGAGCCTCAAGCTCAGCGTCAGGAGTATCAGAAAGCTGAACGTTTATTCCGTTGTTTTCCAAAAACGTCACAACTGAACTCATGGGTATCGCCAGAGATATACGGTCAGCGTCTTCAACCTTCATATTATTGACACCGATAACCTGACCTTTTTGATTGAGCAAAGGACCACCGCTGTTTCCGGGATTTATAGCCGCGTCTGTCTGAATATAATGCACTCCGTTTAACTGCCTGTCTGTTGTTGATAAGATACCTCGGCTTACCGTAAATCCCATTCCCTGCGGAGAGCCTACAGCGTATACGTCGGTGCCCAAAGACGGAATATCCTCAGTCATAGGTATTGTCGGAAGATTGCCGCCCAAAACCTCTATCAGGCTCAAGTCTTTAGCCTCATCAGAAGCTATAAGCCGGCCGTTATACAAACCTCCGTCCCTTGTCTCGATTGTATAAGTTGTTGTAGTACTCACAACATGCTGGTTTGTCACTATCTTATCCTTTGAGATAGCAAACCCTGTTCCAACTGAATTCATAGAGTGAACAACCACCACAGAATCGCATATCTCATCCATATCAAACTCTATCGCGTATCCGCAAATAGGAAAACAAGCGAGCAAAACCAAAAATAACAATACTGCCGTTCCGATTTTCTTCATAAAATAACCTCATTTTTCTGTTCCGCTGACCCTTATACTTACTTCACCGCTGTCCAAAATCCTGCTTTCGCCGCTGTACAGCTTTAGAACCAAAGCACCGCTTTCGTTTATATCCTGAACTAATGCAAACTCTCCCGTGTTTAATATTTTTATTCTTTCACCAAGTACCATAGAACGACTTTTATAATCTTCAATATAATCTTTGATTATACAATCACCGTCGTCACAACGGACAAAATCCAACATCTGATTAATAATTTCGGCGGCAATCACATTTCTGTCAATGTCCGTGCAGTCCTCAGAATCAGACAAGGCTCCTGCAACTTTGGCGAGCTCCTCAGGAAATCCGCCGCCAAACACATTAACTCCTATGCCAATAATCACGCTGTCTACCATACCTGTCTCAAGGTCGGTCAGCGCTTCGGTCAATATGCCGCATATTTTTTTGCCATTAAAAAACACATCATTTACCCATTTTATCTGAGGTTTCAGCCCAGTGGATTTTTCTATAGCCTTCGATACCGCAACCGATGTGACAGTTGTAAGCCGTACGGCGTCTACAGCCTTTATCTGAGGGTGAAACAGGAAGCTTATATATATGCCTGATCCAGGAGGCGAATAAAAACTTCTGCCCCGTCTCCCTTTTCCTCCGCTCTGCTCCTCAGAAATAAATATACGCACATCAGTAGTTTTATCATTTAAAGCATATGCTTTAGCTACGTTATTAGTCGAGCTGACCAATCGGTGAATTTCTATACTATCAGCAATCTTAGGATTATTTAAGTGTTTTTTTATTTCAATTACCGACAGCACATTGCTTTTATTCAAAATATAACCTGAGTTCCTTTTTGCGGATATATTATATCCCTCTTCTTTAAGAGCGGTCACAGCTTTCCAAACCGCATTTCTTGATATGCCCAAATTTTCCGCCAAACGTTCCCCTGATACGGGCGTTTCTCCGGAATTTAAAAGTATTTCAAGAACCTCTGCTTTTGTATTTCTTTTTTCCAAAATTTTCACCTTAGTTCATATAGATAGATTTTACATTTATGACTTATTTACAAGCTTCACGTTATCTTCGCCGAGCATATTTTTAAGTATTCTTATCTTTTCGCTTTCAGGACTCACCTTCATACTGTCCGGCGCCTTTAACGTCTTTTTTGTATCTTCAAAATATATTATAACTTCAATATTGCCGCCCGTGCCTGACAGTATATTTTTAACATCACCAAGAGCTTGTCTGTCGTTTGATTTTAATTTTATATATAACTTGCTTTCACTGTATTTTCTCTCTTTCAAATTTTCCGCCGGAAGCAGTCTTTCAATACTCTGAACCCTGACTTTAGGCGCCGAGTCTTCACTTATATCCAAATCTCCTCTGACAATAATTTTACTGTCCTTATCCAACATGTCGTCATACTTTTGCACCAGGGCCGGAAAAACCAAACATTCAATACTTCCTGTCAAATCCTCAATAACAATATACTTCATTATATCATTCCGTTTTGTCCGCCTAACCCTGACGCTTGTTATAATACCAAACACTGCGGTCTGACTTCCGGGAAGAAATTTATGCTCTTCATCCTCCAAAATATTTAATATTGGCGATACTCTGCCGCTGAACTGAAACTCTCTGTATTCGTCAAGAGGATGCCCGGACACATACATGCCGATACTCTCCTTTTCCATGGCTAGCAGCTGTTCTATAGGCAGTTCAGGTCTATCCTCAAAATTATCTGCCTCAACAGTTTCTTCCTGCCCGTTTTCTTCGCTTTCTATATCAAACAGACTTATCTGACCGGGAAGCTCATTCTTTGCAGACGCCGCCAGCTTGTCTATCAGTGTCTCATATTCATATAACAAAACGCTTCTTTTTATCTTCAAACTGTCAAAGGCTCCGCTTTGTATAAGATTCTCAACCACTCTTTTATTCAGCTTCTTCCCTGACATTCTGCGGCAAAAATCAGTGAAAGAGCCAAACTCTCCGTTCATTAGCCGCTCTGACTCTATAGCAGCCACAACCCCATCGCCAACGTTTTTTATTGCTCCCAAACCAAAAACTATATTTCCGTTGACAACGGTAAATTTTCTTCCGCTTTTGTTTATATCCGGAGGAATTATATCAAGACCGTTCTTTTTTGCTATCAGTATATATTTAGCTATTCTGTCGCCGCTGTCAATAAACGAATTCATAAGGGCTGCAAAAAATTCAGCCGGATAATGACATTTCAGCCAGGCGGTCTGATATGCCACAACCGCATACGCCGCGGCGTGGGATTTATTAAAAGCATATGACGCAAAATCCATCATCTCATCAAAGATAGAAACCGCCGTCTCCTCATCTATTCCACGCTTTATAGCTCCGTCCACCTTGCTTTCACCGTCATCAATCCCATAAACGAAGTTATGCTTCTCCTCAGCCATAACATCAGCTTTTTTCTTAGACATAGCCCGTCGAACCAAATCCGCTCTGCCCAGCGAATATCCGCCAAGCTCCCTAACAATCTGCATAACCTGTTCCTGATATACTATACAGCCATAAGTTACGTTTAGTATAGGCTCAAGCATTGGATGTTTATATGTGACACTGCCATGATTGTTTTTATTAGCGACATACCGCGGAATAGACTCCATAGGTCCCGGACGGTAAAGAGAAATCCCGGCTATAATATCCTCAAGATTTGTAGGTTTAAGTTCGGTCATAAACCGCTTCATTCCTGTGCTTTCAAGCTGGAACACCCCATCGCTGTCACCTTTTGAAATCATTTTATAGACCTCTTCGTCGTCCAGCGGAACAGAGTTCATATCCAGCTTTATCCCATATGATTTTTCAGCCATATCAGCCGCGTCACGTATTACAGTCAACGTCCTGAGACCCAAAAAATCCATTTTCAGCAGTCCCAGTCTCTCAATGGTTGTCATCGTAAACTGTGTTGTTATAACATCTTCATTTTTTTGAAGCGGAACATAATTATACACCGGCTCCTTTGTAATAACCACGCCAGCCGCATGGGTGGACGCATGTCTCGGCAGACCCTCAAGCGCCTTTGCAGTGTCGATAAGCTTTTTTATATTTTCATCGCTGTCATACATCTGCTTTAGCTTTGGATTTAAGATAAGCGCCTTTTTCAAGGTCATATGCAGTTCAAACGGTATTTGCTTAGCAACGCTGTCCACGGACGCATACGACATATTCAGCGCGCGCCCAACATCTCTGATAGCCTGTCTTGCCGCCAAAGTTCCGAAAGTTATTATCTGACACACCCTGTCGCTTCCGTACTTGCGGTTGACATAGTCAATCACTTCCTGTCTCCGCTCATAGCAGAAGTCAATATCAATATCCGGCATACTGACCCTTTCGGGATTCAAAAACCGTTCAAAAATCAAATCATATTTAATCGGGTCAACGTTAGTTATTTCAAGACAGTAAGCCACAACGCTTCCTGCGGCGCTTCCTCTTCCGGGGCCTACCATTATATCATTGTCCCTGGCATATTTTATAAAATCCCAAACTATCAGAAAATAATCTACATAGCCCATTGTTTTAATAGTCTCAAGTTCATATTCAAGCCGTCTGTATACCTGACTGTCTCTATCTGCTGCCTCTTTTGGATACCTTTTCTTATATCCGTCCATACATAATTTTGTTAAATATTCATATGCTGTATAACCCTCGGGCACATCAAACTCGGGTAAATGCAGTTTTCCAAACTCTATCTCCACATTGCATCTCTCAGCAATTTCAGCAGTGTTTTGTATTGCTTTAGGAATGTATGAAAACAGTTCGTTCATCTCATCCTCTGACTTAACATAAAGTTCAGAAGTAGACATCTTCATCCGTTTATCATCATCGACTGTTTTTCCCATCTGAACGCACATTAACACGTCCTGATACTCGGCGTCTTCTTTTTTCACATAATGAATATCATTAGTGCAGACTATGTCAAGCTCCAGTTCTCCGGCAAGTTTTATCAAACCGACATTAAGTTTTTTCTGATCATAAAGACCATGGTCCTGAACCTCAACAAAAAATCTATCTCTGCCAAAAATATCAATAAACTCTTTCGCTGTCTCTATAGCCGCGCCATAATTGCCGGCAAGAATCTTTCTCGAAAGCACTCCAAACATACAGCCGCTAAGAGCTATAATTCCCTCACTGTACTCTCTCAGCAGCTCCATATCTATTCTAGGCTTATAATAAAATCCATCTATAAAACCCATAGACACAATTTTCATCAAATTTTTATAACCGGTGTTACTTTCGGCAAGCAAAATAAGATGATACCGCTCCGAATCAAGCTCATATGTTTTGTCAAACCTAGTTCTGGCGGCAACATAAACCTCACAGCCCAAAATAGGCTTTACCCCAATTTTTTTTGCATACTCGTAAAACTCAATAACACCATACATATTTCCATGGTCAGTTATTGCCATTGCTTCCTGTCCAAGCTCTTTAGCTCGGTCAAGCACCTTTTCAACCGTGCCTTCTCCGTCCAAAAGGCTGTAGGCAGTATGCGTATGCAAATGCACAAAACCATTTACTTCCGCCATATTCATCACCCTTATTGTCAACCGTTAATTACTGTCAAGTATAACATTTTAGTATTTCAATGTCAATAATATTGCGGCTGTTAAACCGCCTGATTATACGACCGGTACGCAAGCCGTTTAAGGCTTATTGATGAAAATTGTCGGATTGTTAAAAAAATTGCGAATTCATATTGACGATTTAAATTTTTAGTTATATAATGTAATAGTTAATTATTTAGTTAAGTTTTACTTAGAATAGATGTTGAGGTTTATAAATATAATTATATGGTGAAACCTATGACCAAATAATAATTTATGAAATATTAATATAAAAATAATAAAAGAATATATATATTGTGGAGGAGAAAAAAATGAGTAGAGTTTACAACTTTTCAGCAGGCCCGTCAATGCTTCCGCTGGATGTGCTGAAAAAAGCCCAGGAAGAAATGCTTGATATGGGGGGAAGCGGTCAGTCCGTTATGGAGATGAGCCACCGCAGCAGCGAATATCAAGCTATCATTGACAAAGCAGAAGCTACTTTCCGTGAAATCATGAATATACCTGACAATTACAAAGTATTGTTCTTACAGGGCGGCGCGTCAACGCAGTTCGCCATGGTTCCTATGAATCTCGGAAACAAGTCTAAGGTCGCTGATTATGTGACAACCGGACAGTGGGCAAAGAAAGCGCTGGCTGAAGCAAAACGCTATATTACAGCCAATGAAATTGCTTCAAGCGCTGACAAGACATTTTCTTACCTGCCGGATGTTGACAAAAGTATGCTTACTCCCGGCGCGGATTACGTACATATAACTTATAATAACACTATTTACGGCACCCACTATAACACGCTTCCCGACTTTGGAGACGCCACAATCGTTACTGATATGTCTTCATGTATTTTATCTGAAGAAGTTGACTTTAACAAGTTTGGTCTTGTGTATGCGGGAGCTCAGAAAAACATGGGTCCGGCCGGTGTTACCGTTGTTGTCGTACGTGACGACTTAATCGGAAACGCTATGGACATCACTCCTACAATGCTTAATTATGAAACACACGCTAAAAACGGCTCTATGTTTAACACTCCGCCGACATATGCTATTTATATTTGCGGTCTGGTATATGAGTGGATAAAAGACATGGGCGGCGTTAAGGTTATGCACGAAAAGAATGTTGAAAAGGCAAAGATTCTTTATGACTTCCTTGACAACTCAAAGATGTTCAGAGGTACTGTTGTTCCTAAAGACCGTTCTTTGATGAATGTTCCGTTTGTTACTGATTCTGATGAGCTTAATGCAAAATTTGTTTCAGAATCAAAGGCACAGGGCTTCGTTAATCTTAAAGGTCACAGAACAGTTGGCGGCATGAGAGCCAGCATATATAACGCAATGCCTATCGAAGGCGTTAAGGCATTGGTCGACTTTATGACTAAGTTTGAAAAGGAGAATTCATAATGTATAAAATTAAAACATTAAACAAAATCTCAAAAAAGGGTCTCGGAATCCTTGGAAAGAATTATGAAATTTCTGACGACTGTGAAAATCCTGACGGTATCATCTTAAGAAGTTTTAAGATGCACGATATGGAGCTTCCGGAAAGCCTGAGGGCTGTTGCCAGAGCCGGCGCCGGAGTTAATAATATCCCTCTTGATAAGTGCAGCGAAAAGGGTATTGTTGTTTTCAACACTCCCGGAGCTAACGCAAACGCTGTTAAAGAGCTTGTTATCTGCTCGCTCCTCCTGTCCTCAAGAAAAGTTGTTCAGGGTATCAACTGGGCAAAGACATTAAAAGATGAAGGAGATCAAGCCGCTTCTTTGGTTGAGAAAGGCAAGTCAAACTTTGTCGGCCCTGAAATTTACGGAAAAACTCTCGGAGTTGTGGGTCTCGGCGCAATCGGCGTTAAGGTTGCAAACGCAGCTCATCACCTGGGAATGAATGTTGTGGGCTACGACCCTTATCTCTCGGTTGACTCAGCATGGCACCTTACTAGATTTGCTGAAAAGGCAACCAGCTTTGACGACCTTTTGGCTCAGTCGGATTATATTACTATCCACGTTCCGGCTTTGCCGTCAACAATTGGCATGTTTAATTCCGAGGCTTTTGCAAAAATGAAAAAGGGCGCAAGACTGCTTAATTTCTCACGTGACACCTTGGTTGATACAACCGATATTCAGGCGGCTTTAGAGGACGGAACTGTTTCATGTTACGTAACAGACTTTGCTACGGCCGACCTTCTCAATAACGACAAGGTTATCTGCATGCCGCATCTCGGCGCTTCTACTCCTGAAAGTGAAGAAAATTGTGCTGTTATGGCTTCTAATGAGATAAAAGACTTTTTGGAAAACGGAAATATTAAAAACAGCGTAAACTATCCTAACTGTGACATGGGCGAAAAGAATGGCGAACGCATGACTGTGGCTCACAGAAACGTTCCTAATATGCTGAAGCATATTACTGACCTGATTGCAGCAAAAGGAGTTAATATAGACACCATGCTCAACAAGAGCCGCGGTGACTACGCATATACAATGCTTGACCTTCAGGGCAAAATTGACCCGGCTATCGCAAAAGAGATTGAAGATATTGACGGGGTTATAAAGGTTACACTTCTGTAAAACGCAGAATTTATTCAGTTAATTATTGAGTATACCAGATGGTTGCGCGGCCTAATCGGCCGTGAGGAAAGTCCGAGCTCCATAGGGCAGAGTGCAAGCTAACGGCTTGTGGAGGCGACTCTAAGGACAGTGCAACAGAAATATACCGCCTGTTTTTAACAGGTAAGGGTGGAAAGGCGAGGTAAGAGCTCACCCATTGATATGGCGACTTATCAATGCTGTAAACCCCACTCGGAGCAACACCTGAATCGAAGGCTAAGCCGGCCCGGCATCTTCGGAGATTGGTGGCTAGAGGCGTGTGGCGACACACGTTCGAGATAGATAATCATCATTGACAGAACTCGGCTTATTGTATGCTCAATTAATTTAAAAATCAAGACTGTGGTTTATACCGCAGTCTTTTTTGTATACAGCTTTTAATTTTGACTAGCAGTAATTTATATGTTATAATAATTTTATTATTAATTATAAGGTGATGAATATGAAAAAAATAATATCCGTAGTTATTATATTAACAATTCTATTATGCAGTTGTGTTAACGCTCCTGTTTCAGCTTTTGAGAAGAACGGCGACGTCTACACTACAGACATCGGAGCGCTGATTGACGAGCAGCCAATCAAGTCATACAATTATCAGGACCATACCTATATATGCGCGGAAGATTTGCGCGGTTACGGCTTTGATGTGGATTGGAACAACGAACTCAGAACTTTGAGTATCGAGAAAAACAACAGCATTGACCGAACGTCGCTGAGCAAAGATGAAATAAACATTTTAAAGTCTGATATTCCGTTATACACCAAAATTGCAGAGGTATATCCAACCGATATAAAAACTTATTTAAGCGGCGAACTTACCGAAGCCTGTAATATAGACGGTAAAACTCTGATACAGCTTTCGGCTTTAAATAAATATGGTTATGTTGAATACGACGACAACAGCCGTCTTGCTAAATTAAACACAGTAAAGTATCAATTGGATAATGCTTTTGAAACCGCTGAAAATAAAACTGAACTTGTGTTGGGAAACGGAATTACTTATTACGGACAAACCAAAAACGGTGTTCCTCATGGTATAGGAAAAAGATTTGATAAGAGCGTAATGTCTGAATTTCCGGGTACAATTTCTGACATGGAATATTTGGGCTATTTTACTGAGGGCACCGAAAACGGATTTTATTATGAATCCGGTACCGAGGAATACACAATCGGAAGTTATATTGCTAAAGACGAATATATTACATTCGGCAATAAGGAGCTTGGTGATAATTTAGGATTCCAACATTCATACAGCACATATCATTTTTGGCCTACAGTCAACGATTCAACCACTTCAACCATTGACAGGCGCGATGGTTTTATTCGTTCCGCTGTTATTGACAGCAGCTATCTGTATGGTATAAACGTTTCAGACCTTAGCGTTATAAACAACGGTGATTTAAATGTTTCAAAATGCGATTATTTGCCCAAGTTTGACAGATTCGGAACAAACAATTATTCAGAAATATCTGTAATAGATGAAAATGATAATTTATATACCGCACCGTTTTCTACTGACTCATATAAAAACGCCGTATACAGACGAAGAAATATACTTGACGGAAACTACAGCGAAAACTGGCTGCTGGCTAAAGACAACAAACTGTATATAAAAACATCGGATGATGAGACTGAAGACGTGTGCACTGTTGAAAACGCCGTCTCCGCTTCATACCAAAATTACATTGATACCGACGGAACACTTTGGGAAGATGTTGGATACGGATATAAAAAAATAGACAGTGATGTAAAACAATTTTCCAGCCAAAGCTATGTTATTTATCTAAAAAATGACGGAAGCGTTTGGACATATAGAAGCGCGCCCGGTCCGGGAAGCGAATGGATAGACAAAAAGGACTACTCAGCTCCGGTAAAGCGTGCCGACAATGCTATGTCAGTTGCGACTGACGACAACACATACTACTACATAAAGCAAGACGGCAGCTTATGGGGATTCGGCGCAAGCTACGGCGGACAACTAGGATATATTGAAACATACAGTTTCGAGACATATGATTATTTATCATCGATGTCCAACTACACCTCTCCTGTCAAGCTGGGAGATGGATTCATCAATGTCAAGGCAGCAAACAATGTCTGTTATGCGTTAAAATCTGACGGTTCTCTTTGGGGAGCAGGAGAAAATGAATATGGTCACATTCTCCCCGGCAGTGGTGAAAAGAATGTGCTCAACATGGTCAAAATCGCAGATAAAGTTAAAGACTTTGCAGGAGGGAGTTCGATTATATATATTATAAAAACAGACGGTTCTCTCTTATACCGCGGCAAACCATACTACCGGTCAATGGTAAATGGAGAATACACAAATACTATATTCTCAGATTTTACCCGATGTGACGCTGTATATGAACCTGTGCAATAAATTTTGTTATAATTATTTGAATTAGTACATATTATTTTTATATTCTAGTTTTTAAAAAAATTTATAAAAATATTATTGACAAATTTTATAATATATGCTATATTGTGCTTGACAATCTGCCGGAAAGGAATATACATAAATGTCAGACGACGACAGTGACAGTAGTAATTTAATTAATTTAATATGAATATAGGGCACATCCGTATTGGTATAATTGATACGGTTGTGTCCTTTTGTGTTTTTAAGTTCTTACCGGCAGAAAATCAAAATTTTATATGTTCAAAATAACTATATTAAAAAAGGAGGATTTAATTTTGAACAGCAATTTAACAGGACAAATCATTTTACAAGCAGTGCTTATAGCCATGAACGCCATATTTGCCTGCGCCGAGATAGCGGTTATATCAATGAGCGGCAACCGTTTGGATAAACTGGCCGGAGACGGCGACAAGCGTGCGCTCAGACTGGCAAGGCTGACAAACCAGCCGGCACGCTTTTTGGCCACGATACAAGTCGCTATAACACTTTCAGGATTTTTAGGAAGCGCCTTTGCCGCCGACAACTTTTCCGATATGCTTGTAAACGCAATAATGAAGTTAAACCTGCCTGTTTCCGAAAAAACACTCGATACTATTTCGGTAGTATTGATTACAATAATATTATCATTTTTCACACTTGTGTTTGGCGAACTTGTTCCCAAACGTTTGGCAATGCGAAAATCTGAAAGTATAGCGCTGGCGATTTCCGGTTTAGTATCAGTGATTTCAAAGCTGTTTGCGCCTATAGTATGGCTGCTTACCGCGTCAACAAACTCTATCCTGAGACTGCTAGGCATTGACCCGAATGCGGAGGATGAAGAAATTACGGAAGACGAAATAAGAATGATGGCAAACGCCGGAAGTGAAAAAGGCGTTATAGACCATGAAGAAAATGAAATAATACAAAACCTGTTTGAGTTTGACGACATGCACGCTGACGAAATAGCAACTCACAGAACCGAGCTCGATGTGCTGTGGACTAAAGACGGTATTGACAAATGGCATGAAACAATCACCGGTTCGGAACATTCATATTATCCGATATGCGATAAAACCATTGACAATATTATAGGGTTATTAGACGCCAGAAAGTATTTTATACTGAAAAACCCTACAAAAGATATAATAATGGAAAAAGCCGTAGTAAACGCGTATGCTGTACCCGAAAGTATCAGAGCTGACATACTTTTGCAGAATATGAAAAAAAGTCACAATTATTTCGCTGTCGTAACCGATGAATTCGGCGGAACATACGGGGTTATAACCATAACCGACCTGCTTGAAAAACTTGTGGGAGATTTATATCAAGAAGATGATGAGTTTAAGCAGCTCCCAAGCGGTGAGGTTATAATTATGGGAAAGACCGATTTAGACAAGTTTGAAAAGAAATACAATCTCAAGCTGAGTTCAGACTCTGCTACTGTTGGAGGCTGGGTAACTGAGCAGTTAGGGAGGCTTCCGCAAAACGGAGATTCATTTGAATATGAAAGTTTATCAATCACTGTGTCAAAAACAGACAATAAAAAGGTTATTGAAATAAACGTGAAGTAAGTTATATTTTAATATAATGAATATATTATATAGTTATTAGTTTTATAGAATCTGTGACGGTTATTATTCCGTCACAGATTTTTTATTTATCATATTGTTACGCTTTCAGCTATGATAGTTTTTATAATAAAGTGTGGTTTTGTAATTTTATTTATTAACTATAGTTTTTTAATATTTGCTATACAGTCCTGACATATATACTTATTTTGATATTTTATAAGATTTTCGGTCTCGTAACATGCGATACAGAAATTTTCTGTCTTTCTGATTCTTATTTCTTCACCTCTCATAATTATAGATACTTCGTCTTTTTTTCTAATTTGCATTTCGTCCCTCATGTCCTGGGGTATTACTATTCTTCCTAAAGCGACAGATTAAATCTGTATTACATATAAAACTATTAATATTTTATCCTAAAATATAGAATTAATATAACACATAAATTTTAAATGTATTAAACTAACAATGTTTACTATCATAAAAAATTTTACATTAAAATGCTATTAGTGAACTTCGGCAGGGCGCATTTATGCGCCGCGTTAGGTGAGCTGCCGCCGCACGCTTGCGTGCACATATTTTTTAACTATCTTATTAAATCAAATGTAATGTTAGATTATATTCCTATTTTTCATATTTTAAAGTATAGTCAATCATACCTGTTTATGAACTAATAGTTTAATTTATGCAATTTTTATATTTTTATCTTTTAATTTATTACTTTTTTTGTTACCGTCATTCTAAATGACGCTTTCGCTAAAATTACAACAAAATAGTGTATAATACAAATAATATAAAAAATCAATTTTTAGGAGAATATATATGTTTGAAAATTTTATAAGGGAAAGAATAACTGAGTTGCGAATGAGAAAAAATGTATCAGAAAGATGTATGAGTTTAGATATGGGACGTTCAGAAGGATACATAAATCATATATCATCAGGAAAAGCTATGCCGTCAATGAGTGAATTTTTTGAAATATGCAGATATTTTGAAATAACGCCATATGAATTTTTTAATGAAAATATAAAGTATCCTGAAAAAATACATAAAATAATAAATGGAATTAATAAGCTTAATGAAAAAGATACAGAACTAATAATCAGTCTAATAGAAAGTTATAAAGATAATAACAAATTGAAATAATTATTATCCTTATATAACTCACTCAAAAGGAATTTGATTTAAACATTATGATTAAAAAGCTTTATATTTACTATGTATATGACCCCATATAAAAAATTTTATTATTACATAATAAGGTGTTTGAACCATTTCTTTTTCTCGCAAGAAAAAGAAACGCTTCACCAAAGAAAAAGTGCTTGCTCGCTTAGGTCGCCTACGGCTCCAAGGGGCGCTCGCCCCCGCTAATTTCATCTTGAATCTGCGCTTCAAGATGAAAAAGCCTTGTTTTTTCCCGTTGACTTTGTGAACTACCGTGAATAAAGATATTCCGCGTTCCTATTTATTTAATTCATAAAAAAAGTCGGTTTTTCAGTGAACTTCGGTAGGGCGGTATAACCGCCCTACGCCCTCATAAAATAAAAACCGTCATATGCTTGCCATTCTCGGTAGCTGTATGACGGTTTTTATTTTTTATTTCTCATTTCTTTTATTAATTCTAAAACTAAATTTTTTTGTTTTTGTGTTAAGAATTTCCATTCATCATGTAGTTCCATAAGCTCTGGAGAACACTCAATCATATCATCTTCTGCAAAAAATTCTGAAAGAGAAATATTTAACCCCTTACAAATCATTTCAAGTGTTGGAATTGTTGGAATACTTCCACGCTTAAAAATATTTGTCAATGTTTCCTCTGGTATTCCGCTGTTTTTAGCAAGCCTATACCGTGATAAATTTTGTTTTTTTAGCAGTTCATTAAGTCTATCCTGTACATTCAAAAAAATATCACCTCTTTTGAACTAATATTTTATAACTTCTAATCATTCTCAACATCTAAAAATTTATATACACTAACACCTAATGCCTTGCCTATTCGTAAAAGAGTTTTTAAAGAAGGAGCATAGTGAAAATTCGTACCTTCCAATTGACTAATATATACCTGACTTAAATTAGAGGCCTCTGCGAGTTCTTCTTGTGTCATATTTCTTGACCGGCGATAATATCCAATTTTCAAGCCCACTCGAATAACAAACTCGGCGTATTCCTTTTCAAAAGCTATACTATCTTTTGTTTGATTATTCTTATTGACCATTGGTATCACCTCTTTTGAGCTAATATTTTATAACTAAATAGACTTTCTGTATACTAAGTAAATTAAACTATATACAGTTTAATTTATTTTTCATTTCTTTTACAAATTGCAGCATTAATTCTTTCTGCTTTGGTGTTAAAAACTTTCCCTCACTATATAGCTCATTCAATTCTGATATGAGTTCAACCATATCATTGTCAGCAAAAAATTGAGATGAAGTAATGTTTTAACCTTTTCATAATTCTAAAAGCAATTCAATATTTTTCTTTAAATATTCTAATTGCTTGACATTTAATTTCTCAATATTTGGTCTAATACTTTCTAAAAAAACATCAACGTTATCATCAGACAAATCCTTTGCAAATGCGTCTGTCGGAACATTTAATGCTTTCGCTATCTGGATTACCATGTCAAAACGTGGATTGTGATATCCTTGTTCAATTCTTGATAAATGTTTTTGAGATATACCAGTTGTTTCAGCAACCTGATCTTGTGTTAGATTCCTTTGTATTCTATATTTTTGTATTCGTTGCCCTATTTTTACAAATACAATATTATTTTCCTCTTTTTTACTATCATCTTTGTTATTCATCGTTTTATTGCCTTTATATATAATTTAATAATTTCCTCTAAGTCAGCCTGACTTTCAGAATCAAGTTCCGCAATTAGATTTTGGATTGGAGTATTATTTGTTTTTTTACGCTCGCCGAACAAAATATAATCAGCATCTACATCAAGAACTGTACTTAGAGCCATTAATGTGTCCATTGAAATACCATTTTCGCCACGCTCTATTGAACCAAGGTTATTTTCATGAATATTTATAGCTTCTGCAAGTTGCAATTGTGTTAATTTTTTTGCTTTCCGGAGTGCTATAATTCTACGACCGATATAATATTTTATATTTTTCATTTGGTCACTCCTTAACACTATTTATACAAATTTATTATAAACCAATTTATATCCAATTCGAACAACGACTAGGATTGTAACCCAGCCTATACATTGACTTTTTTGAAAAAACTGTTATAATATTTAATAAGACCATTTATATACAAAGTACATAGATAGCTTTTTTAATAAACAAAATAATATAATTATATATATTGAACACTATATGTTCAGATGATAGCTCCCCTAACACGGCGCATAGCCGCCCTACGCCCCCATAAAACAAAAACCGTCATATGCTTGCCATTCTCGACAGCTGTATGCCGGTTTTTTAACTTATCTCATTTACTGATTAAACTTTTTAATTGTGGCAATATTTTCACGAAGCATTTTAAGCTGTTTGTGATTCATACCCCTAATCTCATCTAAAATAAGCTTCAGATTAGCCTCATCATTACTGTTATCATAGTCAGCTATCAATGTATCAATGGAAATATGCAAAGCTGTTGTAATTGCATACATTGTATCAAGTTTTACTCTAAGCTGTCCTGCTTCTATCTTTGAAATATGCTTTTGATTAGTTCCAATCAATTCAGCTAATTGTGCCTGTGTCATATTATTTTGAGTACGGTAATACTGTATTCTGTTTCCTATTTCTATAAAGTCTAATTCACATTTCATATTATATCCTTATAGTTACCTAAATTACATAACGAAAATACAAAAAGTGTTTCTGATTTTCAAAACTTGCCAATAACGAAAAATAAAAACCATAATACTGTTTACCATTTCTATTAACTGTATCACGGTTTTTGGGAGTAACTAAAATTTATATTTTTTAATTGAAAGAATCATATCTTTTACTAACGATAGTTGATATTGACTCATACCCTCTACATCACCTTTTATATTTTGCAAAAAAATATTTATATTATCAGCAGACAAATCCTCAATAAAAATATCTGTAGAAACATCCAATGCTTTTGCAATTTTTATTATCATATCAAAATGTGGTGCATGTATGCCTCTTTCAAGTCTCGATATATGTTTCTGAGATATACCAGTCATTTCAGCAAGTTGTTCTTGAGTTAATTTTTTCTCTAGCCGGTATTTTTGTATTCGCTGTCCTATACCCTTTAACATATTATTTTTTTCATCTTCCATATTTGCTACCTCTAAATTATTTATAATATCTTTGAATAATATTATATAAAATAACTCACTCAAGAAGAACGGCGAAGATAACGAAAATCAACAGTTTAACGACGCATACGGCGAATCTACAATATTTTATTAGCCCATACTTGGGATATAACTAATTATAATATTACTTTTATGGTGAAAATAATTCAAAATTTATATTTTTTGATTGAAACAATAGTATCTTTTACTAAAGATAGTTGGTTTTGACTCATACCTTCTACATCACCTTTTATATTTTCCAAAAAAATGTTTATATTATTAGCAGATAAATCTTCAACAAAAACATCTATAGAAACGTCTAATGCTTTTGCGATTTTTACCATTATATCAAAATTAGGTATATGTATACCTCTTTCTACTCTTGATATATGGTTTTCCGATATTCCTGTTATGTCTGAAAGCTGACGTTGAGTTAGCCCCGCCGCTTTTCTACATTTCTGTATTCTACTACCTACATTTTTTAAATTATTTTCATCTTCATTGTCTAGTATTTCAACTTTATTCATAATAAATACCTCATACTTTAACATTTATGTATATTATATATAAATAATAATACAAATGGAACGACGCAAACACCTACTTTTAATTAAAAGTAGGTGTTTTTGATGAGTTTTCTCTTTATTTTTAACCGTACATGTGGTATAATAAGATTTATTATTACTTATACAGCGATAAAAATTATATATTGACAAGGTTTAATAAATGAAAAAAATCCTATCTCTATTCTTAATATTTATAATAGTATTTAGTTTCTCCGCTTGTGGTACGATAACGCAAACTGACGTAATAACTAATCCTGCTACAGATACCACGTACGCAACAGTTATGCCGGAAATAAATGAATCAGTAATGATTCCGGAAAATTCTACCTTTGCAGTTCATTTCATAGATGTAGGACAAGGTGACGCAGCATTAGTATTATGCGACGGAAAATCAATGCTGATTGACGGCGGTAAACCAAAATCCAGTGATGTAATATATACCTATCTCAAAAATCAAGGAATTAACTGTTTGGACTATATTATCTGCACCCACCCTGACGAGGACCACATAGGCGGACTTTCTGCTCCGCTTTCCACAATCACAGTCAATAACGTGTATGCACCCAATATTGAAGCTGATACAAAATCATATCAAAGTTTCAAGCAAAAAACAGAGGAGCAGGGCTTAATCATAAAACACCCTGTCTGCGGCGAGAGCTTTCAGTTTGGCAGAAGCACCGTTAATTTTTTCGGCCCGGTCACAGAATCGGAAGATGATAAAAATAACAGCTCTATTGTTATGAAAATTATATACGGTGAAACATCATTTTTATTTACCGGAGACGCGGAGCGCGAGGAAGAACAGCAGATTTTAGACAAAGGCTATGATTTATCCGCGACGGTGCTTAAAGTAGGACATCACGGCAGTCGTAACTCTACTACCTATCCGTTTCTGCGTGAGATAATGCCGGAATATGCGATTATTTCTGTCGTCAAAGACAATACCTACGGACACCCTACGGAGGACGTGTTGAGCCGGCTTGGGGACGCCGGAGCAAAAGTTTACAGGACGGATATTCAAGGAGATATAATTGCTGTAAGCGACGGTCATACCGTAACTATAACACCAACCAAAAATGCGGACGCTGATACACTATCAGCGCAAAGAGATGTTACAACGCCAAAGCCAAAAGCTTCGGCAAATGCTGTCGGTTACATCGGCAACAGTAAAACTAAAAAATTTCATCTGCCGTCATGTAAAACTCTCCCGGCAGAACATAACAGAATGTATTTTGATACCCGTGACAATGCAATACAAGCAGGGTATACCCCTTGCGGCAACTGTCACCCATAATTTTAAATTTGGAGGTTTATATATGCTTTATTGGATTAGTTTTATTATTTTATTTGTTAGCTCATTAGCTGTCTTATTCTGCCTTTTACATATGTTGAAAAATAAAAGAAAACATGATTATATGGAAAAAGAGACTTTTGTAGTGTTTATAATTATTTTTTGCGTTATACTGTTTTTCTTGATTTATATGAGTACAGATATACCCAGCGCATTAAGCGGCGGTCAGGATTTATATGTAAATGAATTGCCGACACGCATTGTCCTTGGTCCACATGTTTCATATGTCGATACGGACAATAAAGAACTGAAACATCTAAACGGCTGTGACTGGAATGCTTACGAAAAATACGGGAATTATCATATTCGGTACACTAAACATACTAAGTTTGTACTTGATATAGAAAAACTCGATTAAAAATAAAAAGGACAATAATTTATGAAAGTATCAATTTAAATGGGAAAAAAGATAGTATAAATACTTGATTTATTAGATATTCCGGTAACTATAATTCTAAGAGATAGTTTGCTGAGCCAGTCCCAGTTGCGCTCGCCGGACCCGAGCGCGTAAACTATTTTTATGTAATAATAAAATTTTTGTATATGTGGTCATATACATAGTTAATTTTAATAAGTAAATTGTATATTGAACACTGCGTGTTCAGATGGTAGCTCACCTAACGAGGCGGCTATGCCGCCCTACCGATGTTCACTGAAACCCTGTTTTTTTTGTGTTAAATTAAATTGAACCCCACCTTTTTTGATAAGTAAATGAATAAAGAACTCGAAATATCTTTATTCACGGCAGCACACAAAGTCAACGGGAAAGTAACAAGGCTTTTTCTTTTGTGCGTGGAGCGCAAAAGAAATTAGCGGGGGCGAGCGCCCCTTGGAGCCGCAGGCGACCTAAGCGAGCAGCACTTTTT
>OGXS01000220.1_pt1 | contig 58821 bp, 47 predicted proteins | sample 1576371 | NCBI WGS metagenome assembly OGXS01 (sample SAMEA3541475, study PRJEB24748) | human gut metagenome | biome: human gut; feature: human-associated habitat; material: faeces | place: China | collected 2012
ACAGGGCATTTTTAATCGGGGCCGGGGGATTTTTAAAAATCCCCCGGCCCCAATTCTTGCAGATAATGGTATAGAATGTCAAGAAATTCGCCGTTTGTAGGCCTGGAGGACAATGTGTATCTAGCAATACGGGATAAAAAAGCACGGTTCCCATGGTAATAGCAGTGGGAGACCGCCGTGCGCATACAGTGCTCCACGTTGTCGCGGGATGTGTGAAAATGCTTTGCCACATCGACATAGAGCAATTTGTAGACAAAGAGAAGATAATCCTCGTTTTGGAGACAAAGCAAAAGAGAGTAGTGAAGGTAGTAAAACCCTCGGTAAGTGGAATGGATACCCAGTGTCAGCAAAAGTTCGCGAATACGGTCTGACATAAAGATTCCCCCTTTTTCTTTAGTATAACCTTTAAAATTATACTCTGAGGAATTTTGAAAGACGAATAAGGGAAATAAAATGACGAGAATCGACACAAACAGAAAAGAATCGGAACAATGGTATCAAAATATTTAAGATATTCTGAGGATTTGTCGATAACGCTTGCGGGAATCAGGAAGGATGGGGTATACTCTCATAAGAAGAGAAAGGGAGATCAATGATGGAATACCGGGATCAATTAAAATATATCAAGTCACACCAAATTGAAAGTAGTAAGACTCCCAGAGGCAATAAAAGGAAAAAGGATAGGAGAAACAGCCGGAAAGACCTTAAACCAGTAAAAGTGGGAAGGCTGAGTAAAATCATATGGATGATCCAGATGGTTTCTTCTGTCTTTTTTGTCGGAGCAATGGTGATTCTCGGAATTTTGCCTCTGAAATATATGGCTGCTTTGATTGTGCTGCTGGTTCTTTTGCTTGTTTTGGCAAAAGTCTTGCAGAAACGGGGAGCAAAAAGAAAGAGAAAGAAAAGCGGCGGCAGGGGATTATCTGCGGCGGTAAGCGCCATGTTGATCCTGCTCAGCTTTTATTCACTTAGAGTGAATGCTGCTTTGGATGAGATCGCGACAGGAGAGGAAAGTGGAAGCTACGAAGAAGAACATAATCTGGCAGTGACAGATGAGCCTTTTAATGTATACATCAGCGGGATTGATGTATATGGAGATATTACAAAAGAAAGCCGGAGCGATGTGAATTTGATCGCGACGGTCAATCCTAAGACGCACAAAATCCTTCTTACTACAACGCCAAGAGACTATTATGTTGAAATTCCAGGAGTATCCGAGGGAGAGAGCGATAAGCTGACTCATGCGGGGATCTATGGGATTGATACTTCTATCGCTACATTGGAGAATTTATATGAGACGGAAATTCCTTTTTATGTAAGAGTCAACTTTACGTCTGTAGAAGAGATTGTAGACGTGATGGGAGGCGTGGATGTGGAATCTGAGCTTGCTTTTACTACCGGCGAGGAATCCGGCGCAATTGTAGATGTGAAAGAAGGAAGAAATCATTTTACAGGAAAAGAGGCGCTGGCATTCGTAAGAGAGCGAAAAGCGTTTGCTTCAGGTGATAACCAGAGGGGTAAAAACCAGCAGGCTTTGCTCACTGGATTGATCAAAAAGGCAATATCACCTATGATTCTTTTCCGTGCAAATGGAATGATCAATAGTGTGACTGGAAACGCTGAAACAAATATGTCGGAAGCGCAGATCAAATCTTTGATCCGTATGCAGCTTAATGATATGAAAGGCTGGGAGATTGAGTCTGTGGCGGCCGCAGGAGACAGCAGTACGAAGCAATACTGCTATTCCTACAGCGGAGGACCGCTGTATGTAACGGTGCCGGACTGGAGTTCTGTTAATGAGATCAAGGAGAAGATTCAGGAGACTATGGGAAAATAATATAAGAAAAGGAGAACAGGTGATGGGAAAGGCGACATTGGTAGTCATGGCGGCCGGCATTGGCAGCCGATATGGGGGGATCAAGCAGCTTGCCCAGGTAGGACCAAATGGCGAGGTGATCGTGGATTATGGAATCCAGGATGCGCTGGAAGCCGGGTTCGATAAGGTGGTATTTGTGATACGAAAAGATTTGGAGGAAGCCTTTAAAGAGAGGATAGGATATCGGATCGAAAAACAGGTGGAAACCGTTTATGTTTATCAGGAAATCCAAGATGTTCCTGATAAGTTTCGAGAAAAAGCGGAGATGAGGAAGAAACCTTGGGGAACAGGCCAGGCAATCCTTTGTTGTAAAGACGTAATACAAGAACCGTTTTTGGTGATCAATGCTGATGATTATTATGGAAAGGAAGCTTACCAGAAGGCATATGCTTATCTGACGAACTACGCGGGAGACCAGACCAAGAGTAAGAAACTGACTTTCTGTATGGTTGGTTTTGTCCTCGGAAAAACATTGAGCGAAAATGGCGGAGTAACCAGGGGTGTGTGTGATGTGGATGCGGATGGTTTCCTGACAGATATCACAGAGACGCACCGCATTGTGAAAACATCGGAAGGGGCTGCTGTGGAGACGGCGGATGGGCTGCGGCCAATTGATGTGAGCCATCCAGTATCTATGAATATGTGGGGGCTGACGCCAGGGATTTTTCCGGTTTTGGAGAGCGGATTTGAAGAGTTTCTGGAGCGCTTGGAAGACGGAGAGGGGAAAAAGGAATATCTGCTTCCTGATATCATTGACCGTCTGTTGAGGGAAGAAAAGGCACAAGTAAAGGTGCTGTGGTCCGGAGATCAGTGGTTTGGCGTGACCTATCAAGAGGATAAGGGATGGGTGGAAAAGGCGCTGAGAGAGGTGAGGCAAGAATGTTAGAGGCTCCCGCAGCAAAGAAAAGAGACGGAGAGTAAGAATCATTGAATATGTTAAAAAGGTCCTCCAATAAATGGAATTTTATTAGGAGGACCTTTTTTGACGTTTCTTTATCAATGCAGATTTGACGTAATATAAGACTGTAGATGTAAATGCGAATCCGTACAGGAACCCAGAAATAAATCTTTTTTTGTTATTAGATTCATATTTGGAAAAATATTGTACCGTTCCATCGACAGCAAGTGGTATCATCAAAATAGAGATTTTTTGACGGAAGGTGTGGAATGGAGCAAATAAAAAAGCGAGTAAATGCCCCAAGGCTATTCCGGTGCATCTTGCGCATAAAGGAAATTGATATCCCCTAAAAAAGAAGCTTCGTTCGGGCATTTGATGGCAGCTGCAATATTTTTTGCACCATTCCATAGATTTTATCCAGAGTTCATCACGCTTATTTACAATCATATCTTAAACTTGTTTCCGCAATTAGAACATACCCAATAGTTTGTTGAGTTGATCTGTTTTCCTTTTCCGCAGGCGCCACAAAGGATACCGATCGGACCTAATAAAAGAGCTCCGCAGCATCCTTTTCCTGCTGAAAAATCTTTGCCGGTTGACGTTGTTTCAGAAACAACCTGGCAATCTGGACAGCCACATTTTGGACAATTCATAGTTTTTCCTCTCTTTCCTTCATTTGTGCTTAAATAATCGCCGCAACGATTATAACCTATTAAGCTGGGCGGTAAAAAATGTTTTTGATTTGAGACTTGATATCCCTCTATGTAAATTCAGGTCCATATCAATACTCCTTTTCATATCATATAAGATTTCCTGACTAAAATCAATCCTTAAGGTATATAGAAATCTAGGGGACAGATTGAGAAGAAGTGTTCCTTCTGACTTTTTATATATGCCGATTGTATTAAAAGACTCGTTTTTTTTGTGTTAATAATATTAAGGGTAGAAATCATGATTTAAAAGTTGTATAATAGGTTGAAATTTGGTAAAATAAAAAAGTATGTAATAAAAATGTAATAAATTGTAATATTGTAATTTAGAGAGGATATTATAATGAGTATATTTAATCTTAAAACTTCCAGATCAAGAATGGTACTCTTGTTTCTTGTAGATATATTTACAATTATTTTTGATACCTATTGTGCGCTTATCATCCGATTTAAACTGGATAATTTCTATTATGGTATTGTGCCAGAAGGATATATGATGAGTGTAAATACCTATGTTATTATAAATGTAGCAACGACATTGATCATTTTCCTTGTATTAAATCTATATAATCGTGTCTGGTCTTACGCCAGCATGCATGAAGCGGGTCTGATTGTGGGGGCCAGTATTCTTTCGACAGCATTTCAGGCGTTCGGAATGAGTTTTCTATATCTTTCTGTGCCAAGAAGTTTCCATATTTTTTATTTCTTTTTCCTGACTATGACTACACTGGCTACAAGATTTTCCTATCGGATTTTTCATATCCTGAAGCGAGGGATAGAAAAGACGGGAAAAAGACCGATCAATACAATGGTAGTTGGTGCTGGCGAGGCTGGAAACATTATTATAACAGAGTTAAAGACAAGCCGTCATCTAAACCGGAATGTAGTATGTGTTGTAGATGACAATCCGTCCAAGAAAGGAAAATATATCCGTGGAGTGCGCATTGTTGGAGACCGTACTCAGATTAAAGAATATGCAAAGAAGTATAATGTAGACGAGATTATCGTAGCGATTCCATCTGCAAACGCAAAAGATACCAGAGATATTCTGCGTATTTGTAATGAAACAGATTGCCGATTAAAGGTTCTTCCGGGAGTCTATCAGTTGATTACGGAAGAAGTCAGTGTGTCTAAGCTGCGTGAAGTGTCCATAGAGGATCTTTTGGGCAGGGACACTGTGAAAATTGATATTGATAGCATTGCCGGATATGTTAGAAACAAAGTTGTTCTTGTGACGGGAGGGGGAGGTTCCATAGGAAGCGAACTCTGTCGCCAAGTGGCGGCCCATGATCCAAGAATGCTTATCATATTTGATATTTATGAAAACAATGCGTATGATATCCAACAGGAGTTGAAGAAAAAATATCCGGCGTTGAAACTGGAGGTTTTGATTGGTTCAGTACGGAACACTGGAAGGATTGAAAGCGTCATGGAATTGTATCGTCCGGATGTGGTCTACCATGCGGCAGCTCATAAACATGTACCGCTAATGGAAGACAGTCCGAATGAAGCGATCAAAAATAATGTTTTTGGAACGTATAAGACAGCAAGAGCAGCAGATAAGTATGGTGTGAAAAAATTTGTGCTGATTTCTACTGATAAAGCGGTAAATCCCACTAATATTATGGGGGCCTCTAAGCGTCTGTGCGAAATGATCATCCAGACGTTCAGTCATTATTCAAACACGGAATTTGTCGCGGTACGCTTTGGGAATGTTTTGGGCAGCAACGGAAGTGTAATTCCACTGTTTAAGAAACAGATGGAGGCGGGAGGCCCTGTTACCGTTACACATCCTGATATCATCCGCTATTTTATGACGATTCCAGAAGCCGTTTCTCTGGTAATGGAGGCAGGAGCGCTTGCAAGGGGCGGTGAAATATTTGTGCTTGACATGGGCGAACCTGTTAAAATCGCAGATTTGGCTAAAAATCTGATTCGTCTGTCAGGATATACCTTAGGTGTAGATATGGATATCGCGTATACGGGATTGAGACCAGGTGAAAAGCTATATGAGGAGCTGCTGACAAAAGAAGAAGGACTTCAAAAAACGCCAAACAACTTAATTTATATTGGCAGGCCGTTGGAATTTAATGAAGTACATTTTCTTAGTCAGTTAAGAATATTGGAAGAGGCGGCAGCAAATGAGAGCAGAGATGTAAAAGAAATTGTTTCTCAAATTGTTCCAACTTATACGATTAAACCGGAAGACAGAGAACGAGATGAAGATGCCTATCAGGAATTGCTCAGCCTTGGGAAAGCAAGTCATGAAAAATCAGTGATGGAGGATAAATAGGATGAAAGATATGCACATTGCATTTTCTCCACCGGACATTACGGAGGCGGAGATTGCAGAAGTTGTTGATACGTTGCAAAGTGGTTGGATTACAACGGGGCCCAAGACGAAAGAGCTTGAAAAGCAGATTGCGGAATACTGTCATGTCAGCAGGGCTGCTTGCTTGAATTCGGCTACGGCCTGCGCGGAAATGGCGCTTAGAATTCTGGGCATTGGTCCGGGGGATGAGGTGATCACAACAGCGTATACCTATACAGCTACAGCAAGTGTAGTCTGTCATGTGGGGGCGAAATTGGTTTTGGTAGATGTCCAGCCGGATTCCTATGAAATGGATTATGAAAAGATGGAAGAGGCGATTACAGAAAAAACAAAGGCAATCATACCGGTTGATCTTGGTGGAGTGATTTGTGATTATGATAAAATATTTGCAGTCGTAAACGCAAAAAAATCGCTGTTTCATGCTGATAATGAGATCCAAGAAAAGTTGGGGAGAATAGCAGTCGTTGCAGATGGCGCCCATGCTTTTGGCGCTGTAAGAGATGGAAAACGCTGCGGAGAAATTGCTGATTTTACAAGTTTTTCTTTTCATGCAGTTAAAAATTTTACCACGGCTGAGGGAGGAGCGCTTACCTGGAGAGATATAGATGGAATAGATAATGAAGAAATCTACAAACAGATTATGTTACTGTCTCTTCATGGCCAGTCTAAAGATGCGCTGGCAAAAACACAGCTTGGCGCCTGGGAATATGATGTAGTTGCGCCTTATTATAAGTGTAATATGACGGATATTATGGCGGCGATCGGCTTGGCGCAGATGAAGAGATATCCTTCTCTTCTGGCGAGAAGACGAGAAATTATCGAGAAATATAATGAAAGTCTTTCTAACTATAATGTAAAGGTGCTGGGGCATTATGGGGAGAATTTTTCCTCCAGCGGTCATCTTTATCTTGTCAGGGTGAATGGAAAAACAAGGCAGGAGTGCAACGAAATCATAAATCAAATGGCAGAAAAAGGTGTTGCGACGAATGTCCATTATAAACCGTTGCCGTTGCTGACTGCTTACAAGAATCTTGGATTTGATATAAAAGATTATCCGAATGCTTATGCCATGTATGAAAATGAGATTACATTTCCGCTTCATACGAAATTGACAGATGAGGAAGTGGAGTATGTTCTCTATACATTTGCAAAATCATTAGGTGAGGAATAGAGAGTAATGAGAAAATGGGAAGAACTCCCTGCGGATATGCGGGTTCCGGAAGTCAGAAAGTATTATGATATCTTACAAAGGCATAAAGGGAGTTTGATTCTGAAACGTGTTTTTGATATAATAATTGCGGGTCTGTTACTGATCCTGCTGTCGCCGGTTCTGCTGGCACTGAGTATTCTAATCAAGGCGGATTCAAAAGGACCGGTTTTCTTTCGCCAGGTACGGGTGACGAGATACGGGAAACCATTCCGGATTTTTAAGTTTCGAACCATGGTAGACCATGCGGATCAGATGGGGACTCAGGTTACCACCAAGGGAGATGCCCGGGTGACAAAGCTTGGAAAGAAACTGAGACGCTGCAGATTGGCCGAGCTTCCGCAGTTGCTGAATATCCTGACGGGAGATATGACTTTCGTTGGAACCAGGCCGGAAGTGGAGAAGTATGTCCGGTATTATACCAATGAGATGAAAGCGACTTTACTTCTGCCGGCAGGAGTGACGTCTATGACAAGTATCGAGTATAAGGACGAAGAACGTCTGCTGCAGTCGGCAGAGGATGCGGATGAAGTATATATCCAGACCATTCTGCCGGAGAAGATGAGGTATAATCTGGAAGCGATTGAGAAGTTTTCTTTTTTTAGAGATATCGCTACTATGTTTGCAACTGTAAAAGCTGTAACAGGAAAGTGAGGAAGAATCATGAATATAAAAACAGTCACAGTGGTGGGTGCTAATGGGACAATGGGAAGTAATGTAGCTGGAATATGGGCTTCGTTTGGTGGGGCTCATGTTTATATGATTAGCAGAACAAAAGAAAAGTCTGAAGAAGCAATTAAACGTGCTGCAAAGTCTGTTCGTGCAGATGCGATTAAACAAAATATGGAAGCAAAAGATTATTCTGATCTGGCAGAATGTATCAGTCATTCGGATCTGGTTTTTGAGAGTATTGCAGAAAATGAAGAGTTAAAAAAGGATTTTTTAAAGGAAGCAGCTAAACATATATCTGATCATACATTAGTATGTTCCGGGACATCAGGATTGTCAATTGATGAGATGGCAGAAGTATTGCCGAAACAGTATCGTGGCAATTTTATGGGAATGCATTTTTTCAACCCACCGTATAATATGCCCTTGTGCGAATTGGTTGGCTCGGAGTATGTTGAGGGGAAAAAGCTGGAAGAAATCAAGAAATATCTTGAAGAAACATTGTTAAGAACTGTTGTTATCGTTAAAGACTGTCCGGCATTTATGGGAAATAGAATAGGGTTTTTTTTGATAAACCTTGCAGTCCAATATGCCGAAATTTATAAGGACAGAGGCGGGGTAGATTACATTGATGCAATTATGGGACCGTTTACAGGCAGAAATATGGCGCCAATTCGTACGGCAGATTTTGTGGGCTTAGATGTGCATAAAGCAATCGTTGATAATGTTTATAAAAATACGAACGATTACGCAAAAGAAGCATTTAGGTTGCCGGAATATGTTGAAAAGTTAATTGGAGCAGGCCGCCTGGGGTATAAGACAAAAGAAGGACTTTATAAAACAATTCAGACAGAGGCAGGAAAAAAGCGGTATTGTGTTTATGATATTAAAACTGATCAATATCGAGAGATAAAGAATTATAATGTTCCGTTTGCCTCTTCCATGGTAAAGAATTTTTCGGATGGACTGTATGGAGAGGCAATAGCGAGACTCTTGGAGGATTGCTCGGAAGAAGGAGAGATCTGTAAGAAGTTTATGGTTGAGTATGTGGTTTATTCGTTGCATATTAATCGTGAAGTGGGATATACAGTTTATGATGCTGATGATACAATGGCAGCTGGTTTTTCTTGGATTCCGCCGCTTGCAGTGATAGAAAGTTTTGGCGGGAAAGAGAAATTCAAGAGAATGGCAAGAACAGTATTGACGGAAAAAGAATGGAATGAAATGGATGTTGATACATTGCTGACCAATAGTCCAAAATCTAGATATGATTATAAGAGATTTTTTAAGGCAAAAAGATAAGGAGATTACAATGGAGAAAGTATATATTCTGGGCGGCGCACAGACGGATTTTGAGCGAAATTGGAGCAAAGAGGGAAAAGGTATGCTTGCTCTTCTTCGTGAGGTGTTAGAAGAAGGGATGAAAAACAGCGGTCTTGAACCTGAAGAAATAGAACGATTAAATCACGATAATAAGATAGCATGTTTTGTGGGGAATTTTATAGCGGAAAAATATGTTGGGCAAGGGCATTTGGGTGCGTTGCTTACAGAAGTAAATCCAATTTTTTATGGGGTTCCGTCCGCGCGTTATGAGGCTGCATGTGCCTCTGGTTCTGTTGCGCTTGATGCCGCGGCGACAAAAATACGGACAGGAGATTATGATGTTGCTGTTGTGGTGGGATGGGAATTAATGAAAACTGTAGATGCAAAGACAGGAGGAGACTTCCTTGGATGTGCAGCTTATTATGAAAAAGAGGGAAGAGGGATAGATTTTCCATTCCCAAATCTGTTTGGACAACTTGCGGATGCAATAATTGAAAAGTATGATTTAGACGAAAAGAGATTTATGGAGAATTTGGCTCGAATTTCAAGCATAAATTATCAGAACGCTAAACGGAATCCGTATGCGCAGACGAGAAAGTGGTTTATGAATGAAGAGCAGGCAAATATGCGTGGGTCTGAAACGAATCCTTATGTGGGAGGCCGCCTGGCTTCATCGGATTGTTCTCAAGTGACAGATGGGGCAGCTATGGTTGTTCTTGTATCCGAAAAGTATAAAAATGCAGTATTGCCTGATAAAAAGCTGCCTATTATAAAAGGATACGGACATCGTGTTGCACCGATGCTCTTTTCAAAAAAGTTAGCAGAAAATAAAGATAGTGAATATGTTCTTCCGTGGACGAGAAAAGCTGTTGAAGAGGCGTATAAAAGGGCGGAAATGACAGTAGCGGATATAGATGTTTTTGAGACTCATGACTGCTTTACTTCCAGTGAGTATGCAGCAATATCAGCATTTGGTCTTACTGATCCTGGAAAAGAATTTGAGGCGATAGAAAGTGGACTGATTGCATTCGACGGAGAAAAGCCAATCAACCCAAGTGGCGGACTGATCGGTTGTGGACATCCGGTAGGAGCAAGCGGAGTCAGGATGTTTTTGGATTTATATAAACAAGTAAGTGGCAAGGCTCAGTCATATCAAGTCAGAAATGCGCATAATGGGATGATGTTAAATATTGGAGGATCTGCGACAACAAATTATGTATTTATTGTTGGACAAGAGTAAAAAGGAGAGAAAAATGTTACTTAGTAGAATATTAGCTGAAGCAGGGGTTCCTGATGCGAGTTATCAAATCTATAGGGAGCAAGCGTTTGATACATTAGGATTGTTAGCATCAGAAATAGATCAAAAAATCTGTTCATTTTTGGTTGGGGAAAAATATTTGGATTTGGTAACTGATAGAGTAACTATGCTTATTGTTACGAAAGACCTTGCGGAGAAATTCTCTAAAAAAAGTATAGGTCTTTGTATTACGGAAAATCCTCGCCTTCTCTTTTTTCACATTCATAATTATTTGGCTAAAAACAGTGATTATATCCGAAAAGAAATGAAAACACAGATTGGCAAAGGAACTGTTATTTCTGATAAAGCAGTTATTGCAGACAGCAATGTTATCATTGGAAATAACGTTATCATTGAAGAGTTTGTCGTGATTCGAAGTAATACGGTAATTGGAGATAACTCCGTTATTCGTGCCGGGGCTAAAATTGGTGGAGAAGGATTTGAATTTAAGAGAACAGGTGATGACATTGAGGCTGTTAAGCATTTGGGAGGAGTCAAAATCGGGAAAAATGTGGAAATTCAATATAATTCATGTATAGATAGAGCAGTTTACCCATGGGATGACACAGAAATAGGAGATTATTGTAAAGTTGACAACTTGGTTCACATAGCGCATGCAGTTAAAGTGCGGGAAAAGACCATGGTGGTTGCACAATCTGGAATTGGAGGGCGTACAATCATTGGACCGGATACATGGATAGGTTTTTCTTCCACAATTAGTAACGGTTTGCATATCGGAGAAAATTGCAGAGCTAATATAGGTGCTGTTGTGACAAAGAATGTTGAGAAGAACAAGAGTGTTACAGGGAATTTTGCTATTGACCATCAAAGGTTTATTGAGGATTTAAAAAGCAAAATTAAACAGTAATAAACTTGTTTAGTAAAAGGAGAATTTCGATGAATATATGGATTGTAAATCATTATGCAATTCCCCCAAGCATGGGAGGCCTTGTAAGGCATTATTATTTTTCGAAATATTTGCAAAAAAGCGGACATACAGTGCGGATTTTTACATCAAGTAAAATCCATAATACAGATATTAATATAATAACTGACAAAGCATTGTACAAAGAAAAAAAAGTAGATGGAATAGAATATACGTTTGTACGAAGCCGGGACTACAAAGGAAACGGGATAGACAGGATTATTAATATGATAGATTTCCCGTTTAAAGTATGGAAATGTATGTCTAGGTTTATAAAAACAGAAAAACCAGATGTTATTTATGCTTCATCACCGGATTTGTTAGTTGCGTTTTCTGCTTTGCTATTTAGTAAGAAGAAAAGAGTTGCTTCACTTGTTGAGGTGAGAGATTTATGGCCGGAGTCAATTGTAGAATATAGTGGCATGTCCAGAAAAAACTTGATTATTCAAGCACTGTATCAATTGGAAAAATTAATATATATATGGGCGGATAGATTGATTTTCACATTTCCGGGCGGAAAGGATTATATTCGAGATAAGAGATGGGAAAAGAAAATAGATCTTAATAAGGTCGGTTATATTAATAATGGGGTTGATTTGGAAGAATTTAATATTAATAGAGAAAAATATAGATGGAAAGATCCCGACCTTGAAGATGAAAAGATATTTAAAATTATCTATGTTGGATCGATACGCCTGGTAAATCATCTTGGTGATGTAATTGAGGCGGCGGCGCTTTTGAAGAAAAGAAATATAGATAATATAAAAATTTTAGTGTTTGGAGATGGAACGGAAAGAGCAAGCTTAGAAAAAAAATGTGAAGAACAAAATTTACCAGTAAGTTTCAAGGGAAGAGTGGAGAAAAAGTATATTCCATATATTTTGAGCTGCGCAAATTTAAACTTAATTAATGTCAAAAAAAACAATTTAGTTCGATATGGGTGTAGTTGGAATAAATTGTTTGATTATATTGCTGCGGGCAAACCTATATTAAGCAATCTTCCGACAAATTATGATTTAATTCAAACATATAATCTGGGCGTTAGTAAATATTTCACGAAGGAAGAATATGCAGATGTGATGATTAAGTTTGCGCAAATGCCTAAAGAAGAATATGAGTTATATTATGGTAGGTTTGAAAAATTGAGGGAAGACTTTGATTATAAAGAACTTACAAAACATATAGAAAAAGAGTTGTATGAAGCGATAGAAACACAGGATTAAGTTACGAGCATTTGAATGCAGTTATATATTCTAAATTTTACAAAAGAATTTTTTGAAGTAAAGGGTAAAAAGTATTACTGTAAAATCGTAGAAGAATTTGCAAAAATGTGAGAATTAGGAAGTCAATGTAATTATAAAGATTCTGAAGAGGAGAAGGAAAATGGCGAAAGTTTGTCATATGACAAGTGTTCATCCAAATAAGGATATCCGGATTTTTTACAAAGAGTGTGTAACACTAGCTGATAATGGATACGAGGTTGTCTTGATAGCTCCTGGAGAAGATCGAGTTGAGAAGAATATTCAAATTAAAGGAATAGGAATGTCTGGCTCTAACCGACTTAGGCGGATGTTATTTATGGGAAGAAAGGTCTATAAATTGGCCTTAAAAGAAAATGCAGATGTATATCATTTTCATGATCCGGAGTTGCTCCCGTATGGTTTAAAGCTGAAAAAGAAAGGCAAAAAAGTAATTTATGACAGTCATGAAGATGTGCCAAGGCAGATACTAGCAAAATATTGGATTCCTTCTAAATTAAGGAAGGCGGTTTCGAAAATTTATGAAAAATATGAAAAGAAAGTGGCAAAGCGCTTAGATTGTGTTGTTACAGTGACGGAACATATTGCGGGAATTTTTAAAAACTATCATTGCAAAGTGGTAGTTGTAAAAAATTTCCCATTGCTAAATGATATACAATGTAAGTTGGATGATTATGAGGAGAGGGGAAATGTGATTTGTTATGCTGGAGGCGTTACAGAACAAAGGGGAATTACAACTTTAATTAAAGCTATATCTGGCCTTGACGTGAAATTGAATATTGCAGGATCGTTAAGTGAAGAATATAAAGAAAAATTGATGAGTTTGCCAGGTTGGGATAAGGTAAATTATGTTGGATATTTGGATCGGGAAGGGATTAGCAAGTTATACAATAGAAGTTGCGTTGGTATGGTTACTTTAAAAGACACACCAAACCATAGATATTCTTTACCAATAAAAATGTTTGAATATATGGCGGCAGGAATTCCTGTTATCGCGTCTAATTTTCCTGTTTGGGCGGAGGTAATTGAAGAAGTACAGTGCGGTCTATGTGTAGATCCTAATAATGAAAGCGACATTGCGGCGGCTATTCAAAATTTATTAAGCAGACCAAAAGAGGCAAAAATTATGGGGAAAAATGGAAGGAAAGCTGTGTGTGAAAAGTTTTCTTGGGAAAATGAGGCAAAAAAGCTTTTAAACTTATATCAAAAAGTATTGTAGTAGATGAGGAGATACGAAATGGAGAAAATAATATGTAAAAGATGTGTGATGGATAACGTGGGAGATCCGTATATCATATTTGATGAGAACAGAATCTGTAATTATTGCAAAGCGGCAGAAGAGGCAAATCGTCAATGCTATTTTCCTAATAATGAGGGTAAGAAAAGGCTGGAGGAAATTGTAAGAAAAATTAAAGAAGAAAGAAAAAAGGAAAGATATGATTGTATGATAGGTCTTTCTGGCGGCTTAGATTCTTCGTATTTGGCTTATATAGGGCATCAGTATGGATTGAGGATGCTTGCAGTCCATATTGATGACGGATTTGATACGGAAATTACACAGAGAAACATTAAAAGAATTGCGGAATCTTTTAATATAGATTTAATTATTGAAAAACCTAACAAACCTTTGTTTGCGGATGTAACAAAAGCCTTTTTAAGAGCAGGAGTTCCTAATATTGCAATTCCCCAAGATAATGTGCTATTTGCAACTTTATATAAGTATGCAAGACAAAATCATATTTCTTATTTTTTGTCAGGTAGCAATTTTGCATTAGAATCTATTCTTCAAAAAGGAAATAGTTATGATGCATCTGATAAAGTGCATATTAAAGATATACACAAAAAATATGGAAAGTTAAAATTGACAAAAGAATTGCCGTTGATTTCTATATTTGATAAACGAATTAAATATCAATACTTTTATAGAATAAAAACATTAAAATTATTGAATTATGTTAAATATGAAGCGGCAGATGCGCTTTCTAAGTTGAACGCAGCTTGTGGTTTTGAGTATTATGGTGATAAACATTGCGAATCCATATTTACTAAATTTATGCAAAGATATTATTTGCCAGAGAAGTTTCATGTGGATAAAAGAAAATCGCATTATTCGAGTATGATTTTGAGTGGACAGATGACAAGAGATCAAGCATTAAAAAAACTTGAGGAACCACTATATAATAAAGATGATTTGGAGAAAGACATATCATATATATTAAATTATTTAGGTTTGACTAGAGATGAATTTAATCAAATTATGGAGGAAAAGCCACGGTCACATGATGAATTTAAAAAATCTGCATTTAACCAATTAGTACATTTCATTTTGAAATTTAGAAAGTATTAGGAGGCAGGAGAATTACATTGCGTAAGATTAGATTGATTGTACTTAATCCATATGACAGCCTTCAATTTTATGAGCATAGGCCAATGCAAGAAGCTAAATATTTTCAAAAACAAGGGCATGAAGTTGAAGTGTTTATACTTCAGCGAAAAGTTATTGGAAAAGGAACTATAGAGAATAGCATAGATGGGATACCGGTTAAGCATTTTCTATGTAAGTCGGCCAATATGGAACAGCTTTTAAATACTAATGTGTTTATTAAAAAGATTAGGAGTATTATTTATGCTCTGTGGTTTTTGAAATTTATTATTTGGCTTAAAAATCAGTTAAAAACGGACGAAAGAACTTATTTGATTGCACATAATTTGGAAATGGCTTTTGCAGCATGTGTTGTTAACAGAAAAAAGAAATTCTCCGTTGTTTTTGTTATGCGTGAATGGTATGAAGGACAAACATTAAGTAGATTGAAACGAGGAGTAATTAAAAGAATTAGCCACTGGGTACAAAATGAAAGTGATACATTAGTCCATGTGGGACAAGTCCAATTTGATACGACACAGAAGAGGAATAGAAAAAAAATTCTTTACATTCCTAATTATCCAGAGGCGAAAAATTATTCTGATATAGAGCATGTCAAGAGCGATAAAATTCGGATTAATTATATTGGTAGTGTCCGAGATGTAAAGTCTTTAAAAATGTTAATGGATGCTGCGGATGGATTAGAGAGAATTTCAATTGGAATCCATGGGATGGGAGAAGCTTACGGTAAGTTAAAAGAAATAGAAAGTTGTTATAGAAATGTGTGTGTAACGGGATATTATGATTATCAAACAATGACTAAAAAATTGTTTTCCAATACAGATATACTATACTGTGCATATGACATTAGTGTTCCCAATTGGCGGGTTGCATATCCAATTAAGTTATATGAAGCGATAGAAGTCGGGGTACCGGTATTGCTTTGTAGGGGTATGGCACCAGAAAAATTTGTTTGTGAAAATGACTGCGGTTATCTATTTGATTATAATGTAGAATCATTGAGAGAGGTTTTATTGAACATACAAGAAAATGGGAAGGACTTTATGAAAAAGTGCGAAAATATGCGAAAATTGAAAGGAAAGTATACATGGGATAGTGTAGTTAAAGAATACGATAAAGCGATTTTGAAATAGAATAAAGAAATGTCAAGCAGAAAATTGTAAAAGCTTTTTAATACAAAATACAGATAAGAATGTGGTCAAGATGAAGAAGACCCTCTATGACTGTTATGAGATGAGAAGCAGACGGCAGTAGAGGAAGTAAAGGTGTTTAATGAAGAAATTTCTTGAAAATATTTGGATAATAGGTAATTTAGATAAGGAAAGTAGAAAGGCATTTCTATTAAGTAGACAAGACTATATGGCAATGATTAAGAGTCTATAGCTTTGAAAATGTATTAATTTATAAGATCAAAAAGAAAGGAAATAGGATGTTTTGCTTTTATAAACATCATACAAGTTGTTATGTCAAATTCTTTAATTTATAAATGTAACAATTTGAAGGCATATATATATTTTTTGTTGATTGCTTTAGTGTATAAATTGGCTTTAGAGATGGGCTTTTGGTATCTTTTGCAAGAGGCATATAAAAATACATCAACTTATAGATTTGAGTTTTCTTTTTATAAATTTATATATGGTTTATTATGGATTATGATATTATTTGCGCTGATTAGGCATAACGAAAGGAAACCATCTACCTTTTTTTTACAATTTCAATATATGATCGCTATCATTCCAATTACTGTTATTTTTGCTTTTAGTGATGAGAAAATATTTTATTATACTGTCGTTTGTTTGGCTTTTGCGCTAGCAGAAGTATTGGTTTTTGTTTCTAAAGATGTCCAGCTTCCTCAAATTAATATTGCCTCAAAAGTATTGGTTATAGCTTTCTGTTTGATAACGTGTGTTGTGTATGTGGATATGATTATAGAAAATGGAATGTTCAGCCTTGAGGCATTAAATATTTATAGAGTATATGAGATAAGAAAGGAATTTGAATTAAATAAATATGTTTGGTACTTATTCTACTGGCAATATACAATAATTACTCCATTCTTTATTATTAGAGAATATAAAAGAAAAAGATTTTTTTCTATGGCTTTTTTCTGTATACTGCAATTAATTGCATATTTATATTCTGCGCAAAAGGCATTGCTTTTTATTATTCCGCTTGTGATAGGTATGTGTATTATATCAAATTGGAAAAAAATAGAGATTTTTTTGTTTGCAGGGTTATCTATAGGAACAGTGATGGTTACAATTGGCAGTGCTTGCTCAGAAATAATTTATCGGATTTATGATCTATTTGTAAGAAGAGTATTAATTTTGCCAGCCAATTTAAAATTTGTATACTATGATTTCTTTTCGCAAAATCCCAAAATTGGGTTGGCAGGGACTTTGTGGGGGAAATTTTTAGAATTAGTCTCTCCATATGAAGAGAAGATAGGAGTCATCATATCAACAGTATATTTTGATAAACCGGAGATGAATTCTAATACGGGATTTTTGGCTGAAGGATATTACCGATTTGGAATTTTAGGAATTTTTTTGGCTTTAATACTGTTTGCGTTTGTTTTAATAGTTTTGGATCACTGTGCAAAATTGAACGGGTATTCGTTTACTGTCAGTATGAGTTTTTTTTCTATATTTTTACTAAATGACGGAAGTCTCATAGATCCGCTTATTTTTGGAACATTTACCGTTTTAGTAATTCTGTGCATATTCTACAATTATAAGGACGACTTTGGAGTCAGAAATAGAATATAATTGAATCTATTAATGTATTATGAAGAATTAGAAAGCATAGATAATTCTAGAGAATGCAGATATTTTATTTTGTCTTGGTACGAGAAATATGTTAAAAAAGTTGACAAATTCAGTTTTCAAATCTGAGATTATTAAAAGTATTAGTACAATTGCAAGTGGAAGCCTAATCGGTTATGGATTAAATACAATATTATTGCCGATTTTAAGTCGTGTTTTCAGTCCTAAGGAAATGGGAGAATATGATTTGATTATTTCTTCTGCCTCTATTTATTTAGGGGTTCTTTGTTTGGGAATGATTACAGCGATTATGTTACCTGCTAGTGAAGAAGAGGCAAAGGCAATCTGTAAAACAATATTCACTTCTGTTGTGGTGGGAAGCACATTAGGAGTTTTTGTCTTACTGATAATTAAAGATAAATATCAATTATTTGAAATAGAACAAAGCTACATAGGGGCATGTGTTTTATTATACTTTTATTTGATTTTATATAATGCTCAAAGTATATGTTATGCATACGCAAATCGAAGAAAAAAATACAAGGCTTTATTTTGGAATCCTATTATTTATGCAATATCAAATGTAGGATTAAGTATCATATTTGGATTAATAGGGATGAAAACATTTGGATATATGCTTGGAACGGTGTGCGGGACTCTTCTTACGATAGCGTTTCTTTGCTTTCATGCGAATCCGTTCACAGGTAAATATTCAATAAAGATGGTAAACGATATTTTGAAAAAATATCGTTCATTTCCATTGATTCAGATGCCGTCCAATTTTATTTCTATTTTGTCAACACAATTTCCTACACAGTTTTTGGGACGAATGTTTGGAAGTGCCATGCTGGGAGGATATACGATGGCTTGTAAAATATTGAGTATGCCAGTGTCTTTATTGGCAACACCAATTAATAATGTATATTACCGAACAGCGGCAGAAAAACTCCGAAAGAAAGAAGAAGCCGGAACCTTTGCGTTTAAACTTATAAAAGTAAGTGTCAATATTGCAATAGTTCCAATTTTTATCTTAATGGTATGGGGAGAGCCGATTTGTGCCTTTTTTCTTGGCGAAGATTGGCGAGTTGCGGGAGACTATATGGGAATTCTGGGGATATATTATTTAATATATTTCTGTAATACATGTCTCAGTGGCACATTAATCTTAGTGGATAAGAAAAAAATAAATTTATTTAGTGTTATTATAAAAGTATTACTTAATTTAATCGTTTTTTCATTGTCGGCAGTTATGGATTGGGGACTAATCAAGACGATTGTGATTTATACAGCAGAAGAGACATTTTTTCAAATAATAATAATGGGGATATCCCTTTATTATATGCAGTATCCAATAAGAAAATATGTTCGATTTGTATTTTCGTATGTTTTCATATTATTGGGAAGTTATATAATCGTTCAAATTGCAGGAGGTAAGATATTATGAAATTTAGAGATTTGGGAGCGCAGTATAATAGGTTGAAAGAAGAGATAGATAAAAGCATCCAGAAAGTCCTTTCAGATGGGAATTTTATTGGGGGAACACAGATCGCAGAACTGGAAGAACAGTTGGCGGAATATGTTGGAGTAAAGCATTGTATTACATGTGCGAATGGAACAGATGCTTTAACAATGGTATTAATGGCATGGAATATTCAGAGAGGAGACGCCGTATTTGTGCCAGATTTTACATTTTTTGCTTCCGGTGAAGTGGTGGCGTTTGAGGGGGCTACACCTGTATTTTATGACGTTTGTCAAGACACATTTAACGCTAATGTAAGTTCTTTGGAAAAATGTATTAACAATGTAATTAAGCAAGGGGAATTAAGGCCGAGAGCAATCATTGCTGTTGATCTGTTTGGACAACCGGCGAATTACCCGGAACTAGAAAAAGTTGCAGAAAAATATAATTTACTTTTACTGGAAGACGGAGCTCAGGGATTTGGCGGCCGGATTGGAGAAAGGCGGGCATGTAGTTTCGGCGATGCGGCAACAACTTCTTTTTTCCCGGCAAAGCCATTAGGATGCTACGGAGACGGTGGGGCAATTTTTACAAATGATGATAAGATGAATGAGTACTTAAGGTCAATAAAGGTTCACGGAAAGGGAAATTACAAATATGATAATGTGCGGATTGGCTGGAACTCTCGGCTGGATACAATACAGGCGGCAGTCCTTCAGGTAAAATTAAAAGCATTTAGAGAATATGAGCTGGAGGCGGTGAATAGAGCAGCCGAAAGATATACGCAGTTGTTAGGAGACATTGTAAATACCCCTAAGGTGCCAAATGATTATTATTCCAGCTGGGCCCAGTATACGTTAAGACTGGAATCTAATCAGCAAAGAGAAAGCCTACAGCAGTATCTTAAGGAGCGGGCAGTTCCAACGATGGTTTATTATCCTAAACCGATGCATTGTCAGAAGGCATTTGAAGAAAATGAAAATTATATAGAATGTCCAATTACTGAAAACTTATGCAGTACGGTACTATCTCTTCCGATGCATCCTTATTTAACTGAGGAAGAGATTGCCATAGTTGCAGGAGAAATTAGAAATTTTATATAAGTAGGAAAAAGGAGTAGCGGATATATGGAGATATCAGAGAAGAATGAGATTGTAATTACGTTCGCAAAGCTGAGAGATAATTTGATACGCTTTTGGTGGATCATAGCTGTTGGAATTTTGCTTGCAATTGCTGTGATCATATGGTCAGGGACAGGTCAAGGAATCGAAGGAGAAACAACTGTTTCTGCCGAAATGGTCTTTTGCTTTGAAGAAAATGGAGAAAATATTGACGAAGGGAAATCGGGTGACCAGTTATTAGCAGAGGTGCTAAAAGAAAAAAGTGAAAAACCGAACTATACAGAACTTTCCGAGATGGCTATAGAGTTGATGAAGACACAGACAAGTATCGAGGAAATTAATAAAGAAATGCTGGATGCAGGATTTGAGAATTATCAATTTAATGTGAATCAAGTTGATTTAGAAGCGACAGACAGACTTTTGGTATGTGTAGTAGAGGGAGAAAACGCAAATGAAGTGATAGCTCTTTCGCAAATTTATTCCGATTTATTGATAAATAAGATGAGTTTGTTAGAAAAAAATGCAACACTCACTATATTGCAAGGAACAGATCAAGAAAACCTTATAGAAGATAGTGGCAATACAAAAGAAGCGGGCGTGCTGTCTGTAAAAAATGTTTTTATTTTATGCCTTTTTCTGATGGGGGCAGTTTTGGTTATCTTTTTCTTGATGTTAAAGGATAGGTATATCCGCAGTAAGGATGAAGTGGACCAATTAAAAGAGAAGCCTGTTTTAGGAGAGTTGAAGCCTAGGAAAAAAACTAATCAAAAAGAGGATCTTATCCTACCAGAATACATGAAAACCAAAGGTTTTGAACAGGTGGCTTTGGTTAAAGTGTGTGGGAAAAAAATTGCCCCAGGTTTTATAAAACAAGTATCCGATTACTGTAGTGAAAAGATAGGAGGAGCTATAGTTAAGGAAGCTGAAATGGGGGGGATAAAGGCAACAGGTGGAGAGGATAATAAAATTGTTCTAGTAATTAGCATTAATGATGATCATATAGAAGATGTCGAAAAATTAGCTGAAAAAATGAATCTTTTAAATATGGACATAATTGGAGTGATATATGTTTATCCCTAAGAAAGGCTGGCAATAAATAAAATGAAAAAATGCATACGTTATTCATTTTTTGTATTAGCGGTGATTTTCGCGATAATAGGCTGGGCATTGTCGTTATATAACTTCGCATTTTTGTCAATCATGAGTTTGTTTCTTAACAACGTTATCTTTTGTTTTGAGAATCTTAAGGACAGAATTGCTCTCCTTATGTTTCATGTTACAGTTTTTGTTTTTTTACTTTCTAGGCCATTTATCGAGTTTTGTACAAATCTTTCTTGGTGGAATAAATATGTAAAAGATTATGGGAATGCAGCATTTGATTTTGCATTATTGGCTTTGGAATTAAGTTTGTTGTTTTTATTTGTTGGCGGAGAGATAGCAGAAAATCTTCGAGAGAAAGGACATATTATATATGAAGCAGAAAAACGAAAAAAACAAAGAGAAGTATTTTTGAGTAATTTGAGAATTATATCGGAAATTGTTTTTTTTATTTCAATGTCTGCGTATATGATAGGAGAATTTGAAAAGCTGTGGTTTATGAGAGGAAGGAGTTATACGGAGTATTATACTTCCTTTGCTAGCCATCTTCCATATATCATTCATCTAGTAGCATCGTTTATGAAATATAGCCTGTGCATATTTCTTGCAACCTTTCCTAAGAAGAAATGTGTGGTTATTCCATTAGGACTTTACTTTCTGTCAGCAGTCCCAAGTCTGCTCATTGGAATGAGAAACCCCATTATGTTAAATGGTATTTTTGTTTTTATATATTTTTGTATTAGGAGTGCAGCTGATCAGAAAGAGAAGTGGATAGGAAAATTTGAAAAGGTTGGCTTGACAATTGCGATTCCAGTTGTCTTGATATTTATGGGAGCGTATTCATATATTCGTAGTGGCACTGAGATAGCAGTACATGGTTTGGGAAAGATGTTTGTAAACTTTTTTTATGGGCAAGGGGTTTCCTTTGAGGTGTTGATGATTGGATATAATTGTATTGATCAACTACCTCAGAGAGCCTTTCGTAATTATACATTTGGTGGAATTGTTGACTACTTTCTGCACGGAACTATTGCCCAGAAATTTTTTGGAGCAGTGCCACTAGATAATGTGAATAGTATTCGGAATGCAATGTTAAGTAATAATTTTTCACATAATATGTCTTATATCTCAAAAGGTGATAAATATCTAGCGGGACAAGGTTGGGGCTCATCTTATCTACTCGAAACATATGTGGATTATGGATATATAGGAATAATTTTATATAGTTTTGTTTTGGCGTTAGTGCTGGTTATAGGAATAAGGATTTTAAAGAAATATTGCTTAGGTGGAATTATAATTCTTCTTATGTTGACAGAAGTGTTTTTTGCGCCAAGGGCAGAAGCAACAGGTTTCCTAAATTTTATTGTACAAATGCAATTTTGGGCAGTGATTCTGATGTGTTTTTTAGGAGCGGCATTGTGTTGTAAAAAATATGAGGTGCAGAATAAAGGAGAAAAAGAATGTTTGAACATTTTGGGTTGAAAGATGTTTTTGTTGGGATATGGAAATATAAATGGAAAATGCTGATTTCAAGTATATTTTTGACAATATTTGTATCAACTTTAGTTCATTTTTATCCGGTAGAAGTGGAGCAGTTAAACATTGAAACTGGGAATTCTACAGAACTTCAATGTGCAAGAATTGATTTTTATCTTGATTATACAGGGACTGACACACAGCTTTCCTCGAAAGTTTTAAGTGGCATATACAAAGATACTATTACCGGAACCGCTTGCCAGAAATATACATCCGACAAAATTGTACGGGAATATGGAAAGCCGGCAATTGTGGACATTTTTGATAATACAATAACGGAAGAGCAGATTACATCAAAGTCATTCACGCAATTTGTGACTGTCGGAATAAAAGAAGATGAAGTGGGAATGTATCTTCTTGTCAGGACACCAGATATGCAATTTTCTAAAGATATTTTGGCTATTTATATGGAATGGATCAGGGATGTGGCTGGAGCGGAAAACAGCAAGGTGGATGTAGTTGTTGTATCCGAATCAGAAGAAATTGTTTCAATAAATACAGAACAAACGCAATCTCTTGCGGAGAGACAGCAATGGTCTGTAAAGAAGATTGCGATAGTTGCGTTTGTTTGCTTTTTGTTACTGTCTTGCGTTATTGTTTTTGCCATCTGTTTGTTTAAGCCGACAATTAATAGAAAAAGCGATTTTACAGAATTAGGGTTGGATGTTTTGGCAGAGATTTGGATTGATAAGAAAGGAGGAAGACAGTGAAGAAAGCAATGAAAAAAAGTGAGATTAAGCAAGAACGATTTGTTTATATGATTAATACAATATTGAATCAATGTGAAAAGAATCATTGGAAAAGGGTTGGCCTGACGACAAGCAGCTTGAAGTATCGCTATATTGATAAAATCGTCAATAGTTTAAATGAAGAAGTAAAAAAGAGAGAGATGTTGGTCGAAGTGATAGAATTAAAGCCGATCAATTTTTCGGCAGAGGCAGTTGAACGGGCGCGATTATGTGATATAATAATTTTCATAGAGAAATATGCTGATTCGTACTATCAAGAAATACAGCGAAGTATTGAGTTGGCAAATAAAGAAAGCATTCCGATTGCTGGTGTGGTGGCATATCGGTAAGCAGACAAAGGGGGGCTGTACATGAAAAGTCGATGTGCAAAGATACTAGCAGGTTTTTTGGCGGTAGTGATTATTTTTACATCGAGTTATTTTCCGCTGAATGCAGAGGAAATAAATAAGGCAATACTGCAAATTACAGATGATTCTGCGGGAAATGATATTTATTGTGGAGATGCAGTTACATTATCTGCGCAAGTCGCAGAGGGCAGAGACACTTATTATGAATACCGTTTTAGCCTTTTGCAAAGTGAGAGCGAAGCGGGAACGAACGGAGGAACAATATTAAAGGATTTTTCGTTGGAAAACAGTTATGTATTTCATGCCGAAGAGGCTGGGGAATATATCTTTGAAGTTGCTGCCAGGGACATAGATGGTCAGGTGATTACAAAGACATATACCATTCATGTACTAGCGAAAGAAGAGCTCCCTGATTATGAGTCTGATTCGGAAAAGGATCAGGGGTCAGATCAGAATTTATCAGGGAATGATGCGGCAGAAGGAAATTCTATTTTGACACAAGAACCGGAAGAAAACAAAACAGGGAATTTACCTTCCAATGTAGCAGACATACCAAGTGTGTCGGTGAAGAAAAAAGCTATACTGCAAGGTAGCCTTACGAGCAGTTCTGGAAACAATGCCGGGATAGGAGAAGAAGTTGTTTTAACAGCAGATTCGAGCGGCGGTGCAGACGGAATAGTATATCGATTTACAGAGACTTATAATGGTGTGGTAAAGACTGTACAGGCATATAGTAAGAACAATACGTATACATTTAAAGCAGAGGGAGAAGGTATCCATACTTTCACTTTAGCTATAAAAGACGATGAGGGAAATGCTGCAAATGCAAAATGTATCATTAACGTGTCTATTCCATCCAGTAAAAAACTCAGCGGGACATTGAGCAGCAGTACAGGGACAACGGCGGATGTGCGGGAGGAAGTCACATTGACGGCCGGCCATACTGGAGGATATGGAGAGGTAGAGTATCGTTTTACGGAAGTTTATAATGGAGAGACCAAAACGGTACAGGGATATAGCGAGAATCCAGAATATACATTTAGTGCATTAGGCCCAGGAGTCCATACTTACCATTTAGCGATACGTGATGAGGAAGGGCAGGCGGTTAGTACTAAATACAGTATTAATGTGCAAGTTGAGACTTCCAAAAAACTTACGGGAGTTCTTGTATCAGATAGCGGGAATACAGTAAAGATAAAGGATAGCGTGACGTTACGAGCCATACATACTGGAGGATATGGGAAGGTAGAGTATCGTTTTACAGAAGTTTATAACGGCCAGGCGGTAACAGTTCAAGCATATAGCGAGGAGGAAGAATATACATTTCGAGCAACCGGTCCAGGAGTCCATACTTACCATTTGGCAGTACGCGATGAGGCGGGGCAGGCGGTCAGTACAACGTATTCTGTAAATGTTACTGTGCCCTCGGAATATAAGTTGGAAGCGCAGTTGACAAGTGCTCAAGGAAGCAAAGTTTATATCCGTGATCAGATAACGTTGCAGGCGTTTCATACTGGAGGATATGGGACGGTGAAATACCGTTTTACAGAAGTGTATAATGGAGTGGCAACAACAATAAGGCCTTATGAGACTGGGAACACTTATACGTTTAAAGCAACTGGTCCAGGTGTCCATACCTATCATTTGGCTGTGTCTGATGAAGAAGGGCAGAAAGTTAGTACAACGTTTGCGTTAACAGTACAGGTGGAAGCTAAATATAAGTTGTCAGGGAAAATAGAGAGCAGTAAGACGAATAGGGAATATGTAGACAGAACGATTACTTTGACAGGCTCACATACTGGAGGATATGGAAAGGTAGAGTATCGTTTTACAGAAGTATATAATGGTCAGGCTGTGACAGTGCAGCCATATGGTCCTCAAGAAACGTATACCTTCCGAACGACGAAACCAGGCAAGCATATTTACAATTTGGCTATCCGAGATGAAGAAGGGCAGTCTATTTCTATACAGTATGTTATGGAAGTAGTGGTACATCCAGATTACAGGTTGTCAGGAACATTTACTAAAAATGTAACAGGGCAGGTTAAGGAAAACCAAAAGATTACTTTAACGGCTCAAGCTAAAAAGGGATATGGAGAACCTTACCTGTATCGTTTTACAGAGGAATATAATGGCAAAGCAACGACAGTTCAGCCTTATAGTGAGAAAAACACCTATGAGTTTGTGATAAAGGGGCAAGGAACTCATAAATATACTGTGGCGATTATGGACTGTGAGGGACAAGCAATTTCCCTTACTCAGACTATTACGATAGGAAAGAATGGGTGGTATTACGAAGGAGGATATAAGTTTTATTATATAAATAATGTAAAGCAGTTGGATTTGGATGGAATTTTACCTAAACAGTCCAGTTATGAGATATGGGTGAATCGGCAATGTTGTACAGTTACCGTATATGCGAAAGACGGAAATAACGGATATATTATTCCGGTAAAAAGATTTGCTTGTTCAGTGGGACTCCCATCAACGCCAACACCGAAAGGAACATTTTATACTTCAAATAAATATAGGTGGCATACACTTATGGGCCCTTCTTATGGACAATATTGTACCAGAATTGTGGGGGGAATTCTTTTTCATTCAGTCGCTGGACGTAATATGACAAGCTATAATTTAAAGGCTTCTGATTACAATAAATTAGGATCGCCGGCTTCACATGGATGTGTTCGTTTATGTGTACGAGATGCGAAGTGGATTTATGATAATTGTAAGAGTGGCACAAAAGTAGTTATATATGATTCTTCTAGTCCGGGGCCGCTTGGGAAGCCGACAACAATTAAGATTCCGGCAGGTCAGACTTGGGATCCAACAGATCCGAACTTGTAAAGATATGGAAAATAAGTTATAATTTATAAAACAGATTTGAGTTTTACTCAAATCTGTTTTATAATGTACAAGAAAACTTGTTTGGGCTTAAATTAACGAGGTGGAGAATGAAAGAGAATATAAAAAAAGGTTTAATTTTTATGCTGACATTAGTGCTTGTACTATGTCAAAATGGTTTTCTAGTTCAGGCGGGAGAAATTACCGAACCAGAAGATATAAACCAAATGATAGCAGGAGATTATCCATTGAATTCTGAAGTGGAAATTATTATTGAGAATGAGGGATATATCTATGAAGATGATGATGTTAAGGTTAGAGTTGAAGCAAAGTCAGATATAGAAAATACGGTGTATGAGTATTGTTTTGCGGAAAAGGAACAAAAAGATTACAAATTGCTTCGGGAATTTGATGATGATAATGAATATATATTTAGTGCAGGAGCCGCAGGATCATATGTACTTAGAGTTCTTTTGCGTATGGAAGATGGTACATTGAGTATGCAGGAAAAATCATATGAGGTATTGAAAAAAGAAGAGACGGTAACGGATAATAGTGAAAAAGAGCAGGAGTCGGAATCGTTCCAGACAGAAGATAATAGTAAGATAGCCGATTCTGGGTCACTGGTTACGGAATCAGAAAGCATAAAAACCGCTGTTACACTTTCGGTCAGTGCGGATAAAAGCGGGACCCAGCCTTCAGGGAGCGTAGTGACGTTAACAGGGAAGGCCGGAGGCGGGTCTGGAAGCGGATATGAGTACCGTTTTACAGAGACCTATAATGGGAATGCGACAACAGTACAGAATTATAGCGAGGACCCGAGTTACGAGTATACGGCGAAAGGGAATGGGACGCATAAGTTTACGGTAGCAGTACGTGATAGTTCCGGGAATGCGATATCAGCGGTATATACAGTAGAAGTGAAGGAAGCGGCATTGACACTTTCGGTCAGTGCGGATAAAAGCGGGACCCAGCCTTCAGGGAGCGTAGTGACGTTAACAGGGAAGGCCGGAGGCGGGTCTGGAAGCGGATATGAGTACCGTTTTACAGAGACCTATAATGGGAATGCGACAACAGTACAGAATTATAGCGAGGACCCGAGTTACGAGTATACGGCGAAAGGGAATGGGACGCATAAGTTTACGGTAGCAGTACGTGATAGTTCCGGGAATGCGATATCAGCGGTATATACAGTAGAAGTGAAGGAAACAGCGCTGACGGTGTCATTAAGCAGTAGTAAGGGTGAGTTGATTTCCGAGGGGGCGGAAACGATTCTAGAGGCAAAAGTATTTGGGGGATCAGGCGATTATAAATACTGTTTTAGGGAGTACTATTCAGGTTCAACAAGCGTGGTTCAAGAGTATAGCAGCAAAGAGGAATATACTTTTGTTGCAGACCCGGGAAAAACAGGACTTCATGAGTTTACGGTAGAAGTAGAGGATAGCGTGGGGAATTCTGCAACAGCTACCTATTCTATTACTGTAAATTTAAAGCCACTAACATTATCTGTAAGTAGCAATAGATCGACAAATGAAGTTCTTGGGACGCAGATTATGTTGACGGCAACGGCTGGCGCAGGAGATGGTGCATATGAGTATCGTTTTACGGAAACTTATGAAGGAATAGCGGAGACTAAACAGGCATATAGCGAAAAGAATACATATAGTTTTACGGCTGTAGGGATAGGAGAACACACCTTTACAGTGGCAGTTAAGGATTCGGCAGGGCGAAGTATGTCAGCGGTTTACAAACTTACGGTTGAACCAGAGGCGGGGAAAAAGCTTTTCGTATCTGTAGAATCTGATCAACCGGCAAAAGTCCAGGATGGTACTGAAATCACTCTAGTAGCCTCTTCCTCCGGCGGCTATGGCGGTACACAGTATCGTTTTACAGAGACATATCAAGGAAACTCTGTAACTAAGCAGGCGTATAGTGAGAATAATACGTATTCATTCCAGATTAATGGACTAGGCACACATAAGTTTACGATAGCAGCGAAAGACAAGGAAGGTCAATCTAATAGTGCTTCTTACTTGATAACCGTGTATAGCGATAAGATTTCATATGGTATCGATGTTTCTGCTTATCAAGGAGACATTGATTGGTCTAAAGTTAGAAATGATGGAATTTCTTTTGCCATGATTCGTGTACTTACAGGAAAAATGGGAGCTCTGGATGTTGATCCGTATTTTAACAAAAATATAGCCGGAGCAACAAAGAACGGTATTGCAGTCGGGATATATAGATATGGTTACGCTATGACGCCTGAACAGGCACAAAGGGAAGCTAAAATGGCAATAGAGGCGATTAAAGATAGTGGATATAATACTACATACCCAATTGCGTATGATGTGGAAGATTTGAATACTCAGGGAACCTTAAGTAAGGATGAACTTACAGAAATTATCAAGGCATTTCGTGGAGTTGTAGAAAATAATGGATATCAATTTATGATTTATTCCTCAAAAAGCTGGTTGGAAACCAAAATTGATATGGACGAATTTGCGGATGTAGACGTGTGGCTGGCCAGATGGTTTAATGATAAAACACCAAATCATGACCATGGATACAATGGACCAGGAACAGTTACAATATGGCAGTATTCAGATGTGGGAAGAGTTTCTGGGATCAGCGGATATGTCGATATGAATGTTGGCTATAAGTCTTATTAATATAATAAGCGGGTGAAAGTAGAATTTATTTTCACCTGCTTATTATCATATGGGATTTTCTTTTGAAAGATTGGTACTAAGGTTGACAAATGTGGAAAAACTGCTATATTTAGAAGAGGATAAAATTTAGTAATGATAGGGAGAAATTATAATGGAGATGAAAAAGAAATTATTGGATAAAATCGAAAAAAAGGAGTTGGTAGTAGGCGTTGTCGGCTTGGGATATGTCGGTCTGCCGCTTGCAGTGGAAAAAGCAAAGGCTGGATATCAAACGATAGGGTTTGATGTACAGGATGAAAAAGTAGGATTAGTGAATGCTGGGCACAACTATATTGGTGATGTTGTAGACAGTGATTTGAAAAAATTAGTAGAAGCAGGAAAACTAAAAGCAACGGCAGATTTTAGCTTTATAAGAGATGTTGATTTTATCGCTATTTGCGTGCCGACTCCCCTTGACAGTCATCAGGAACCAGATATTAGCTATGTACGTTCATCAACAGAAGCAATTTCAAAATATTTGAAAAAAGATACAATGGTCGTTCTTGAATCTACGACGTATCCAGGGACTACAGAAGAATTAATCAAACCGATTTTAGAAGAAGGTTCCGGCCTTACCTGTGGAGAGGATTTTTATCTTGGTTTTTCACCGGAACGTGTAGATCCAGGAAATTTAATCTATAAAACAAAAAACACACCAAAGGTTGTAGGGGCGATTGGAAAAGATGCTACAGAAGTAATTGCGGCAATGTATCGTTCAGTCTTGGAGGGTGATGTGTATGAAGTGTCATCACCGGCAGTAGCGGAGATGGAAAAAATTTTGGAGAATACCTATCGTAATATTAACATCGGACTTATTAATGAACTTACGATGTTATGTAAAGAAATGGGTATTAGTATGTGGGAAGTGATTGATGCAGCTAAAACGAAACCATATGGTTTCCAGGCTTTTTATCCGGGACCAGGACTGGGAGGGCATTGTATTCCTCTAGATCCTTATTATTTAAGCTGGAAAGCTCGGGAATATGGTTTTCATACCTCTATGATTGAGAGCTCTATGATGATTAATGATAAGATGCCAGAATACTGTGTGGAACGTGCGAGCAAAATTTTGAATCGTTACCAGAAGGCGATGAATGGAGCCAATATTTTGGTGCTTGGAGTGGCTTATAAGCAAGATATTGATGACTATCGTGAAAGTCCGGCATTGCGTGTGATTGAGGAATTGAAAAAGGAAAGTGCAGTTGTTTCTTATTATGATCCGTGGGTGTCTGAGTATAGATATCATGGAGAAATTTGCAAGAGTATTCCGGAAATCACACCAGAAATAGTCTCAAGTTATGATTTGGTCATGATTACAGCTGCGCATAGCAATGTAGATTATGAGATGGTTCAGCAGAATGCAAAAGTGATTTTTGATACTAAGAATGTTATGAAAAACATAAAGAGTAGGGAAAATATTGAAGTTCTCTAATAATAGAGTTTTATTATAGAAAGGAAATTAGATTATAATGAAATATGCATTAATTGGTTGCGGAAGAATTTCAACGAATCATGTAAAAGCAGTTTTGAATAATAATTTGGAATTTGTTGCTGTATGTGATGTTGTTCCAGAACATATGGAAGAAGTGCTTGCTAAGCACGATAAACAAAACGATCCTTCTATCAAGCGTTATACTGATTATAAAAAAATGATTGAAGAAAATGAGATTGAATTAGTAGGTATTGCAACAGAGAGTGGGAATCATGCAGAAATTGCATTGTACTGTATTGATCATGGAATTAACGTGATCATCGAAAAACCAATGGCTATGAGCATTGCAGATGCGGAAGAGATTATCCAGCGTTCTGAAAAAAAAGGAGTGAAAGTGTCTGCATGCCACCAAAATCGTTTTAATGTTGCAGTTCAGAAGTTACGAGGAGCTTTAGAATCTGGAAGGTTCGGGAAGCTTTCGCATGGTTCTATTCATGTAAGGTGGAATAGGAATAAAGGGTACTATGAACAGGCACCATGGCGAGGAACATGGGCACAGGATGGAGGAGCATTAATGAATCAGTGTATTCATGGAATTGATTTGCTTCGCTGGATGCTGGGAGATGAAATTGAAGAAGTATATGGAGTGACAAGACAGCAATTCCACAATTATCTCGAAGCCGAGGATGTGGGAATGGCTGTTATCAAGTTTAAAAATGGTGCGATCGCAACAGTGGAAGGGACTACCAATGTCTATCCTCAAAATTTAGAGGAGACGTTGTATCTCTTTGGAGAGAACGGAACTGTAAAATTAGGAGGAAAATCAACCAATAATATCGATGTCTGGGATTTTGCAGACGAGACAGAAGCTGATCAGAAAAATAAAGGATTGGAAGAAGAGACCAGTAATGTATACGGAAATGGGCATACAAGTTTATATGCAGATATGGTTGAAGCAATTGAGCAGAACCGTAAACCTTATGTAGATGCATATGCGGGGAAGAATGCTTTGGAACTTGTGTTGGCAATTTATAAGAGCCAAAAAGAGGGAAGAGCAGTTAAGTTTCCTTTAACGAATTTTGCGAGTGCAGATATGACAGGAGAATTTTAATGTCAGATTATTTTGTGCATGAGAGTAGTTATATAGATGAAGATGTGATAATCGGAAAAGGAACAAAAATCTGGTATTTTTGTCACGTGCAAAAAGGAGCGGTTATTGGTGAAAATTGTTCCTTTGGACAGAATGTAAATATTTCTAATAATGTTCGTATTGGCAATGGAGTAAAGGTTCAAAATAATGTTAGTATTTACGAAGGTGTCGAGTTAGAAGATTATGTGTTTTGCGGCCCATCAATGGTTTTTACCAATGACTTGACTCCGCGGGCAAAATTTCCAAAAGGACGTGCCGGGTACGTAAAAACTATTTTAAAGGAAGGCGCTTCTGTTGGAGCAAATGCAACCATAGTTTGTGGAATTATCATAGGAACGTGGGCGATGATTGCAGCAGGCGCTGTTGTAACAAAAGATGTTCCAGCACATGCATTGATGGCGGGTGTGCCTGCCAGACAGATTGGATGGGTATGTAAGTGTGGGAATGTTTTGGATGCGCAATTTAAATGTGGAAACTGCGGAAGAAATTATCGATTGAGTGTAAATGAAACGTTGGAAGAATTGTAGATAATATCCAATTTGAGGTAGTTATGGGCATAGATAGTGATAGAAATATAATCAGCGCAAAGAAAGTATTTTCTAATTTGAGACGCTTTGGATGGGCCATCTTGTTGTGTTTTTTGGCGGCCCTTTTGTTTGTGATGGCAGAAGTTGTAAAAGAAAGGGAAAAGGGACAAGAAGTTTGCGTTAACACTCTAATCCAGGCACAGCAGAAAGGTGTTGATATATCAGAAGGTGTCAATGTTACAGCAGAAACAGTAAGCCAAGAATTTAAACTCTATATAGCAACGAATTCAGTTCGTTCACTTTTGAATGACCAACTGGAAGGAATGGGATATACGCCGCTAGGAGAAAGTGATAAGATTGACTTTGCCGTAACAGGAAATGTTATAGAACTTACCGTTCAAGGCAAAGAGTTAGAAAGGGAACAGTATCTTAGTCAATTAATTTTTCAGGAAATGGTCAGCTATTATGAAAGTGATGGGATGTTTTCGGGTCTTAGGTTGCTTGATACCTCTATCGTGCAATTGGGAGCAAGATCCTTCTTTGATGTGTTGATTAGCGCTAAGAGTCTCTTTATTATTGTTTTGGGGCTGATTATTGGCGTGTTTGTGTTAGCATTGATCATTTGTTTTGATAGAAAAATCTATGTGGAGGAAGAGTTTCCTAGTACAGATGGCTGTAGGTGTTTAGGCGTGGTTGGAAAACGAAACCGGAAACAAGAAGTAAAAGAATTGAGAGGAGTTTTAAGACATCTTTGTGAAAATAATCGTATTTCGGTTGTGATATTAGATCAGATAAAGAAGGGCAAGATGTTTTTTGGTGAAAAAATTGAGTTTATTCTTTTGGAAGATATGATTGATAAATTAGAAAAGGAAGAGATAAAAGATACTCAATTTATATTGGCAGTTAGATCTGGAAAAGATAGAAAAGAATCTTTAAGAAGAGTGTTAGCTTATTTTTCAAATTTGGATATTACGCTTATGGGTTATATTTTGGTTGAAGAGTAAAAAGTTGAGAGTTTTTAAATAACCTGAGAGAGGTGTTTGGGTGGAGAAATATACCTTTTTAGAATTGAAAAAAATGTCAAAAAAAAATTTTGAAAATTGTTTGAGAGTAGCTTTTATTGGCGAATTTGCAACTCAGCATTTAGCTGTTGCGACAAAAGGATATGCGCAAAAGGAAAATTTTCCATTAGATATTTTAGATTGTGATTATGATCAATTTGATGCACAGATTTTGGACAAACACTCAGAAACTTATGAGTTCCATCCGGATTTTATTCTTCTAGCTGTATGTACAGAAAAGCTTTATTTAAAGTTCTGTGAGACACCGTTAAGTGAGCGTAGAAATTTCGCGGAGCAGCAATATCAGATTTTGGAGAATTACTGGCTTAGACTTTCAGAGTATTCTAAGGCCAGGATTTTACAAATGAATTATGAAGAGATAGATGATGGTATTTGGGGGAATTATGCGGGAAAGACAGAAGTCTCTTTTTTGTATCAATTAAGAAAGTTGAATATGTATTTGATGCAAGGAGCCCAAAAACAGAAAAATCTGTATTTAGTTGATATATGCAGAGTCGCAGCTCAATGTGGTGAGTCCATTTTTAAGGATGATAAATTTTATTATATTGCCAAAATTCCTTTTTCTCAGAAAGCTCTTGTTAGTATTGCGGGTGAAATCGTTTCAGTTATAAAGGCTGTTTCAGGGAAAATTATTAAATGTATTGTGACAGACTTAGATAATACACTTTGGGGCGGTGTTATTGGCGATGATGGTTTGGAAGGTATACAAATAGGTGAGCTTGGAGATGGACATGCCTTTACGGAAATGCAGAGGTGGCTGAAAGAATTAAGGAAACGTGGAATTCTTTTGGCGGTTTGTAGTAAGAATAATGAAGATACCGCAAAGATTCCTTTTGAAAGACACCCAGAGATGGAACTAAAACTTGATGATTTCGTGATGTTTGTTGCAAATTGGGAGGACAAAGCAACCAATATTCGTAAGATCCAGGAGACATTGAATATCGGAATGGATAGTATTGTTTTTTTAGATGATAATCCAAGAGAACGTGATGTTGTTAGAACATTGATTCCAGAAGTTATTGTTCCAGAGTTGCCAAAGGATCCGGCACTATATTTATCATATTTAAGGAAATGTAATTTGTTTGAAACGGCCGTTTATTCCAGCGAAGATAATGAGCGTACGGAGCAGTATCAGGCAGAGGCTGAGAGAAGGAGCATTTTAAATAAAAGCCAATCTTATGAAGATTATTTGAAGGAAATGGATATGGTTGCAGAAGCAAAGCCATTTGATGAATTCCATTATCCAAGAATCGCACAGCTTTCTCAAAGGTCTAATCAATTCAATTTAAGAACGGTTAGATATACAGAGGATGAAATTCGAAAACTGGCAGAGGATAAAGAATATTTGACTTTGTATTTTACTTTGAAAGACAAGCTGGGTTCATCAGGTTTGATTAGTATAGTGGTTTTAAAAAGGTTAGATAAGGATAATGTGTTTATAGAAAACTGGCTTATGAGCTGCCGCGTTTTAAAACGGACCATGGAAGAGTTTATTATTAATAAAATTTTGTATGTGGCAGAGATGAATGGTTTTCAAAAGGTAATCGGTGAATATAAAAAGACCGCTAAAAATGCGATGGTAGAAAAAATTTATGAGAAAATGGGATTTCATCATGAAGATGGCGGGATATATACAATGAAAGTAAGTGATTACAAAAAGAATTTGACGTATATTAAGGAGGAAGAATAGAATGACAAGAGAAGAAATTTTCCAGAAACTTGATGAGGTGTTTCAGGATGTATTTGATGATGATGAAATTCGAGTAAATGAAGAGACTACTGCAAATGATATAGAAGATTGGGATAGCTTGGAGCATATTAATTTAGTGGTAGCTGTTGAAAAATGTTTTGATATTAAATTTACAATGGGAGAAGTAACATCTATGAAAAATGTGGGGGAAATGGTTGATATTATTATGGAGCGTTCTTCCAAATGAATTTGACAACATTTAGTTTCTTGCTATTTTTTACTGTTTTATTATGCCTCTATTATTTGCTTCCATCCAAAGTTCAATGGATATGGCTTTTGATGGGAAGCCTCTTGTTCTTTGCGAGTTCAGGAGGGGCAAGTATGATTTTATATTTGTTGTATGGAATTGTGGTTGCCTATATAGGAGCAAGATTGATTGACAAAAGCCAGAATCAAAGGAAAAGATTTTGGCTTTTGTGTCTGGTGGTTTCTCTTTTACTTGCAGAATTAGTTGCGTTAAAATATCTTTTTAATCTAGGAAATTTATTGCAAAATCTTTTTAATCTGCATAACAATATAGATATGTGGGACTTAGCGGCACCAATAGGAATTTCTTATTATACCCTATCAATTTTGGGATATGTTTTTGATGTTTATTACAAAAGTTATGAATCTCAAAAAAATATTTTAAAATTTAGTTTATTTACCTGCTATTTTCCACAATTAGTCTCTGGACCAGTAATGAAATATGATGCCATGGCCTCTCAAATGTTTTCGCCCCATAAGTTTTGTGGGAAGGAAATAATGTTTGGACTTGAAAGAATGATTATTGGTTATTGGAAAAAGTGTGTAATTGCTGATCAATTGGGACTATTCGTTCAGGCAATATATCATGGGGATACCACATATTATGGCAGTTATTTGGTGATAGCGATAGTGGCATATGCGTTTCAGTTATATGCTGATTTTTCGGGTTGCATGGATATTGTATTAGGAGCTTCACAAACTTTCGGGATTTATCTTCCCGAAAATTTTCAGTCGCCATTTTTTTCGGCAACACTTTCTGAATTCTGGCGCAGATGGCATATTACTTTAGGGTTATGGTTTAAAGACTATCTTTTTTATCCTATTTTAAAATGCAATTTTATGCAGAAAATTGGAAAAATCAGCAAGAAAACATTTGGAAAAAGAAGAGGGAAAAAGATACCTACTTATTTAGGGCTTATTTGTATATGGATGGCAATCGGGTTATGGCATGGAGGAACTGCTATGTATTTTCTTGCCTCTGGTATTATCCCTGGAATTTACCTGATTGGCAGTGAACTTTTTCAGCCGCTTTTTAAGTGGCTTATTTCAGCTTTGCGTATTAATACGAACTGTGCAAGCTATCGCTATTTTTGCCGCATTCGGACAATATTATTGATGTGTGTATGCTGGACTTTCGTATGTGCAGGGAGTGTGAGCGAAGGTGTTTTGGCAATTGAGAGAATGTTCGATGTGTTTAATCCTTGGATTTTGTTTGACGGTTCGTTATTAACTATCGGTTGGACAAGCACCATGCATGTCATCATAGTACTTTTAGGAATTCTTTTTATATTGTATTTGGATAAATTGAACTATAGTAATGAAAATCTTTATATAAAATTGGAAAAACAAAATATTGGATTTCAGTGTGTGTTTTGGTGGGGAATTATATTTGTGATTATGTATTTCGGAGTTTTTGGCCAATCTTCCTTTATTTATTTCCAATTTTGAGGTGAGAAATGAAAAGACTGATATGTTTTTTGCTTTTTTCGATTCCTGTTTTGAGTTGTTTGATTTTTGTAAATTATAAAGCCGATCCAGGAAATCTTTTTGGAACTGCATCTGAAAAAATGGTAGAATTATTTATGGATGGGAAAAGTGCGTATGTAAAATCCGGGAATGTGGAAGAAAGAGAAGTAGATAAAAAAATCATTGAAGCTCTTGAAGAGTCTCCAGAATGTATTGCGGTCGGGCCTAGCCTTGTGCGGTGGGTAAATTCTGATATGGTAGGAAGTGAAGATTTCTATAATTTAGGAATGTCTTCCGGAAATGGTTACGATGTTTTAGCCATATTTGGGCAACTTGAGCGGAATGACAAAATGCCAGATAAAGTGCTGTTTTGTGTAGATACCCTCTTTTTTGATAAAACTATTATGGAAAACAACAAATCATGGCTTTCTTATGAAGCAGATGTACAGTTAGCATTAGATATGATAGGAAGTTCAACAGAATTAAAGGCTTCTAAGCTGGAATTTATATCAACTAAAACCAAAAAACCAAGACAACTTATTTCTCTAACATATTTTCAAAGTAGTATGCAGTATATTAGTGAAAATGGTATTTCTAGTGAGGAGAAGATTGGGGAGCCAAAGTCTGATTACAAAGGTGCGTATTACCTAAAGGATAATGCAAGGGTATCTGCCTATTCGCAAGAGAATATATCTAAAAAAGACGTAGAAGAAGCGATGAAGAAGTATGTTTCTGGAGAATCAAATTCAAATTTGGAGGCCGCAATTACACCTAATGTTCATTTGGATTCTGAGCAAATGGATAATTTTAAGAAATTAGTTACGTATCTTCAGAGTAATAATATTGAAATAAAATTTTTCCTTCATCCTTTTCCGCCTATTGTTTGGGATTATATTGTTGAGAGTGAGAAATTCCCTATGGTGACAGAATTGGATACTTTTATTCATGAATATTCTCGTGAAAATAATATTCCTATTACGGGATCTTATAATCCATATGATATTGGGTGTAAAAATGAAGATTTTCAGGACTATAGACATATGAAAGCAGAGAAACTGTATGAATATTTTGATTTTACATTTTAAAGAAGGACGCTATAATGGAACAAAAGGAACATACAATTGGTTTTGGAACTTGGAAGATTACAGAGGCGGATACGGACATTGCGATTGAGACTGCACTTGAATGTGGATATCGTCATTTTGATACAGCCGCAGCTTATGGGAATGAAAGGGCTATAGGAGAGGCTTTAAGAAAAAGCGGTGTGGACAGGGAGAAGATTTATATTTCAGGAAAACTCTGGACAACAGAACGTGATTATGAAAAAGTTTTGGTAGCATGTCAAAACACTATGAAAAATCTAAAAGTAGATTATCTTGATTCTTATCTGGTACACTGGCCGGCAGCCGCACATATGCATGACGATTGGGATAAAATTAATTCGGAAACATGGAAGGCGTTTGAAAAGCTCTATGATGACGGATATGTTCGTAAAATTGGAGTGTGTAATTGCAAACCGCATCATATAGAATCTTTTGCTAAATATGCGAATGTAAAACCTATGGTTAATCAGATAGAGTTCCATCCTGGCTATAATCAGTTGGAAATTGTTGATTATTGTTATAGTGAAAAGATCGATTTGGAGGGATGGAGCCCTTTGGGAAACGGGAAAATGATGAAAAGAGAACCTTTGCGAAAGATGGCGAGGCACTATGATAAAACAGTAGCTCAGCTTTGTTTGAGATATTGTATTCAGAAAAAAATTATACCTCTTCCTAAATCGGTGAATCCAGAAAGAATAAAGGAAAATATTGATATTTTCGATTTTGAAATTACCAAAGAGGATATCGACGAATTGGATAAGATGCCTTATATGGGCGGATCAGGTCTGGATGCAGATACAGTTACTATTTTTGGATAGGTTATGGAGGAAGCTTTTATGAAACAAGAAGACATAAACAATCTGAAGCAGTTGAGAAAAGAGATATTTTTAGCAGCATATGCGGGAGGAATGGGACATCTTGCATCCGCATACTCGAGTCTTGAGATTTTGTATACCTTATATGCAAAAGATATTTTGAGATACGAAAAGGACAGGTTTGATGAAGATATTCATGATCATCTTGTACTTAGCAAAGGACATGCGAGTTTAGCGTTGTATAGTGTGCTATATCAATCGGGATTTTTTGGAAAAGATGTTTTGTATAGCTTTTCTCAACCGGGATCGATTCTTGGTGGGGAGCCGGAGCGAGGGAAAATACCGGGAATAGAAACATCTACGGGTTCTCTTGGACATGGAATGTCTATCGGTGAAGGAATTGCTCTTGCTGATAAGATTAAAAAGCGAGGGACGAGAACTTATGTTTTAATTGGAGATGGAGAGTGCCAGGAGGGAAGTATATGGGAAAGCGCATTGTCTTGCGCAGGATTAGGGTTAGATAATATTATTGTTGTTTTAGACTGCAATCATATACAAAAAATGGGAAAAGTCTCAGAGGTTATTGGGAATGAAAACTGGAAAGAGAAGTGGGAAGCTTTTGGATGGCAGGTAGATGAAGTGGATGGACATGATGTAGATGAGCTTGAAAACTGTTTGAAGAAGGAGTCTCAAAGGGGACCGAGAATTATACTGGCAGAAACAGTAAAAGGTAAAGGGATTAGTCTGATGGAAAACAATCCGGCTTGGCATTGGCGTATGCCGGGAAAAAGAGAACGCAAAGTTTTCATGGAAGAATTGGGAATTGCGGAGGAGGAACTCAAATATGCAAAAGGCTTATATAATGGCACTATATGAACTTGTGAAAAAGGATAAGAACATTATTTCTTTGCTATCAGATAGCGGAACAGAATATGATGAACTTTTAAAAAGAGAGTTCCCGGAGCAGTGTGTGAATCTAGGTATTGCAGAAGAGAATCTTGTGGGAGTGGCTTCTGGAATGGCAATTGGAGGGTTAATTCCTTTTGTATATACATCTGGAGCATTTCTGGCCTATCGAGCATTTGAATTTATACGAGACGATGTTTGCTTTCAGAATTTGAATGTAAAAATAGTAGGTATGGGTAGCGGGCTTGCTTGGAGTACATTAGGCCCTTCGCACCATACAACAGAAGATATTAGTGCCTTGCGTGCGTTGCCTAATTTGACTATTTTTTCTCCGGCATCTCCTAAGGAGGTCGAAAAAGCTGTGGCAGCAGCTTACGCACTTGAGGGCCCTGTTTATATCCGATTAGGTATGAGTAAAGAAAAGGAGATTTATACAGATGATATCAGTTTTATTCCAGGAGATAGTATTGACCTTTTTAGCGGAACGGATTATGCGGTTTGTGCGACAGGGAGTATTATAGAAGAAGCGGTAGAAGCGGTTGGCAGATTGCAGGATGAAGGGAAGTCTGTAAAGCTTATTAATATCCATACATTAAAACCTTTAAATAAAGAAAATCTTGTTTTGAAATTAAAAAATGTAAAGAAAATAGCTACAATAGAAGAGCACAATATTATAGGTGGTCTTGGAGGAATTTTGGCAGAGATTATTTCTGAGGAAAATCTGCAGATACCTTTGATTCGTTTAGGACTGAACGACTGTTTTGCTTCGGGATTTGGGACTCAAAGGAATGTGCGCGCAGAGAACAATTTAGATAGTGGAAGTATCTATCGAATATTGAAGAAGGAGTTCCAATAGGATGAATCATTATCGATATGACGAGATTATAGTTGGAATGGAAGAAAAGTTTTGTGTTCAAATAACAAAAGAAATGTTGGACCTGTTCGGAGAAATAACTGGTGACAACAATCCATTGCACTGTGACGAAGAGTATGCAAAAGCAAAAGGGAAAAAAGGGCGAGTTGTGTATGGTATGCTTACAGCCTCTTTTTTGTCTACTTTAGCAGGAATGTATCTGCCAGGAGAAAAAAGTTTGGTACAAGGTGTAGACGTAAAGTTTCTAAAACCTGTGTATATAGGAGATGTATTAGAAATAAAAGGTATTGTGCAAGAAAAGCATGACATTTTTCAGAGAATAGATTTAAAAGTGATAATAACTAGAGAGGATACGGAGAAAGTTTTAAAGGGAAAAATGAAGATAGGACTTGAGTAGAAGCAGATAAGATAACAGGGGATTTAGAAATTAACTAATAGTTGCTTAAAGAATGTAATGATTATATTATTGTGTAAAAACTAAGTAAATGGTATAATCCTTTCAGTAATTCTATAAAACAATAATGGGAAGTATATATTTTATGAAAAGAATCGCAATTATTACTATGGGAGTAAAATTAAATAACGAGAACGGCTACACTCGTTTCCGTTTTCTTTCTGAATTTCTGGCTTCAAAGGGGTATCAGGTGGATTTGATCACAACTTCATTTCAGCATTGGGCGAAAGCCCAGCGTGATCTTCAGCAAGTGAAACAGGATGAGTATTCGTTTTCCCTTCGATTCATAGAAGAACCGGGATATAAGAAAAATATCGATCTGCGCCGGATTTGGAGTCATCATATTGCGGCTAAGAATTTGACTAAAATGCTTGAACAGGATGGAGATTACGATTTGATCTACTGCGAGATCCCTCCTAATGATGTTGCTCTTGCGGCGGCGGAGTTTGCGAAAGCGAAGGGAATCCCCTTCGTAGCGGATGTAAACGATCTTTGGCCAGAGGCTATGCGGATGGTATTGGATGTTCCCGTGATCAGTAATATTTTGTTCCATCCTTTTTTGAGAGATGCCAAAAGAGTTTATGATCTTTGCTCCGGCGTAGTAGGAACCTCGGATGAATATGCGGACAGGCCGTTTAAGCATAGGATCCAGGATATTCCAAAGATCACGGTGTATGTGGGCAATGAGCTGTCTGTTTTTGATAAAGGAGCGGCGGACCATATAAAAGAAATCGACAAGCCTGAGGGAGAATTCTGGGTTACCTATGCGGGAACTATTGGTACCAGCTATGATATTCGGACTATGATTTTGGCGGCAGATGTATTGAAAGCAAGAGGGTATTCGGATATCCACATCAAGATTCTGGGCGGCGGTCCCCTGAAAGAAGAATTGGAAGAACTGGCAGGGACTCTGAATGGCAACGTAGAATTTGTGGGATATGCTCCTTATGAGAAAATGGCGGCTTATCTGAAGAAATCAGATATTCTGGTCAATTCATTTGTAAAGAAGGCGCCCCAGAGTATTGTGACCAAGATCGGAGACTATCTGGCGGCGGGAAAGCCAATGATCAATACCTGCAGCAGCCCGGAGTTCCGGAAAAAAGTGGAAGCTGACGGGTTTGGTATGAATATTGAGGCGGAGGACAAACTAATACTGGCAGATGCGATCCAGATGCTTTATCAGGATGAGCAGAAGAGACGGACAATGGGAGAGAAAGCAAGAAAGATTGCCAAGGAGCAGTTTGATCGGCCCAATTCCTATGAAAAGATCGTGGAATTGATGGAAAAGCTGATGGGGGAGTCAAAAAGAGTATGATGCATTATAGCCAGGAAGAACTTGAGAGAATCCAGGCGAAAAGCCTGGAGATGGCTTTATATTTTAAGAAAATCTGTGAAGAAAATAATCTGATGTTTTATTTCTGCGGAGGCTGCTGTATTGGAGCGGTGCGCCATGGAGGATTTATTCCTTGGGATGATGATGTGGACGTGTTTATGCCAAGGAAAGACTATGAGATCCTAAAACGCATCTGGAAAAAACGGGCAGATACCGACCGCTATGCTATTGAGAACTCGGATGCCTACCATATTGACCACAATCTGTTTTTGAATATCCGAGATAATACGACTACATTTATCCGACCGTATCAGACGGATCTGGATATCAGTCATGGGCTGATTTTGGACGTGCTTCCGCTGGATGGCTGTCCTTCCGGGAAGATTCGCAGAAAACTGCAGTTGATATGGGCGGTCATATATTCGGTCTATCGGTCGCAATTGGTTCCGGAAAATCATGGGAAATTAATGAAACTGGCAGGAAAGCTGGCGTTAGGGATTGTTCCTTCGCAGAAAACGCGATACCGGATCTGGCGGTTTGCGGAGCGGCAGATGACGAAATACAAGATGGAAGATTGTGAATATGTGACGGAACTGTGCGCAGGCCCCCATTATATGAAAAACCGTTATCCAAGAGAAGCTTTTGAAAAGGCTGTTTACCGGCAGTTTGAGGGATACTCTATGCCAATCCCCCAGGGATACGATGCATATCTGAAGACCGCATTTGGGGATTATATGAAACTGCCTCCTAAGGAAAAGCAAGTTGCCCATCATGACGTGGTGCTCTGTGATTTGGACAATAGTTACAAAAAGTATAAAGGCACCTATTATTGTGCCCAATAATACTTGATGAAATGCGTGATTTGGTGTATTATATATCGGAATATGGTAAATTAATGTACCTGAGATAAATTAAGAGGTGTATTATGGCGAAAAGAAGACACAGGAGAGGCAGAAGAAAGAAAAACTGGTTTCTCAGACTGAGCGGACCTAAGAAAGCGGCTGTCTGTCTGGGAGCGATGGTGTTAGCTCTTCTGGCATCGGGCGTTGTTTACGCGGCGTCTAAGCTGAACCAGATTGATACCCAGGAAATCCCGCAGGAAAATATCGTGATCAATCAAGAGGCGGAAGCCGCAGGAGAGGGCTACACGAATGTGGCGTTATTTGGCGGGGATTCCAGAACTGGAGAATTGGAAAAAGGAGTTCGGACGGACACGATCATCGTGGCAAGCTTGAATAATAAGACGAAAGAGATCAGAATGGTCTCGGTCTACCGGGATACACTTCTTGATATCGGGGACGGGACTTTGCAGAAATGCAACGCGGCGTATAGTTTTGGAGGGCCGGAGCAGGCCATCAATATGCTGAACCGGAATCTGGATCTGGATATCCAGAAATATGTTACGGTCGATTTTGGAATTGTCGCTGATGTGATCGATCTTCTGGGCGGCGTTGAGATTGATGTGAAAGAAGAAGAAGTTCAATATATTAATGAATTTATTGACGAAACAGGGCAGGTGGCCGGAAAGGAAGTAAACTACGTCCAGAGCGGCGGAACCCAAGTTCTGGACGGAGTCCAGGCGACTACTTATGCCAGGATCCGTTCTACAGCCGGAGGGGATTTTACTCGTACAGAACGGCAGAGAACGGTGATCGAGAAAATGGTAGAGAAAATCAAGCAGAGTGATCTGGGGACGATCAACAGTATTATTGATGAAGTCCTTCCGACAATTTCAACGAATTTTACTTCTGCGGAAATTCTTTCTTACGCCAAGGATTTTGCCAAATATACGTTAGGTGAAAACGCTGGATTTCCTTTTGACAAGACCACAGATACAGTATCTGGGCTGGGGAGTATCGTCATCCCTGTATCTTTGACTTCGAATGTCCAGCAGCTTCACGAGTTTTTATATGGAACGACAGATTATACAGTTTCCTCGGAAGTATCCAGCATCAGCGGCGCGATCGTGTCCAGAGTAGGAGAGAGGGAAGCTACGGACGATGAAACCCTGCGGAGTCAGACCTATACCGTAGCACCGGAAGATGAGGCTCAGGAATCGGGCAGCTATACCGGCGGAGGAAACAGCGGAACAGGTAATAACAGCGGCAATAGTGACGCAAACACCGGCGGCGGAAGTGGCGGTGGTAACGGCGGAGCGAATACCGGCGGCGGAGACAATAGCGGTGCCGGCGGAGGCGAAAGCGGCGGCGACAATGGCGGAACTGGCGGCGGAGATGGAGAAACCACGGAGCCTCCCGTAGATGAAACGGTACAATAGATGAAGGTAAAGAGAACAAGGCCAGGCATTGCCTGGTCTTGTTTTTGTTCAAAGAGAGGTTTACAAATTATTACAAATTTGTTACAATAACTTCGTTAGTGCAAAAAAAATCTCATTTTGTGCAAATAAGACTTAAAATGATTATAAACTGGAGGTATGACATATGTGTGGAATCGTGGGATATATTGGGACTAATCAGGCGGCGCCGATTCTTTTAGACGGTTTGTCAAAATTGGAGTATCGAGGATATGACTCGGCGGGAATTGCGGTGTACAACGGCGAAAAGATCGATGTAGTCAAATCAAAAGGAAGATTGAAGGTTTTAAATGAGCTGACCCATGACGGGGAAACTATGCCGGGCACACTGGGAATCGGACATACCCGCTGGGCTACGCATGGCGCGCCTTCAGATACCAATGCCCATCCTCATTTAAATGGAGATGAAAGCATTGTGGTAGTCCACAATGGCATTATTGAGAATTATATAAAATTGAAAAAGAAACTTGAGAAAAAAGGATACCAGTTTGTCTCGGATACAGATACAGAAGTGATCGCTCACTTGCTGGATTATTATTATCATGGCAATCCTCTGCAGGCAGTCACAAAAATCATGCATAGAATGGAAGGCTCTTATGCGCTGGGGATTATTTTTAAGGACCATCCGGATGAGCTTTACGCAGTCCGCAAAGACAGCCCCCTGATCGTGGGAAAGACGAAGGACGGAAATATTATTGCTTCTGATGTGCCGGCGGTATTGAAATATACCAGAGATGTCTTTTTTATTGAAAACGAAGAAATCGTGCGGATGACCAGAGATACCATGGAATTCTTTAATGTGGATGAGGAGCCCATCGAGAAGGAGTCCGTACGGATTGAGTGGGACGTAAACGCCGCGGAAAAAGGCGGCTATGAGCATTTTATGCTGAAAGAAATGTATGAGCAGCCCAAAGCGATCACAGATACATTTTCCCCCAGGATCAAAGACGGGAAGATTATGATCGATGAGCTGAATATGACGGATGAAGAGATTCAAAAAATCCAGAAGATTACCATTGTGGCCTGTGGATCCGCGTATCATACGGGGGTTACCAGTAAATATGTGTTTGAAGGACTGGCAAGAATTCCTGTGGAAGTAGACCTGGCTTCTGAGTTTCGCTATAGAGATCCAATCTTGGACGAAGGAAGCTTGGTCATTGTGATCAGCCAGTCAGGGGAGACGGCAGATACGTTGGCGGCCCTCCGTGAATCTAAGGCCAAAGGCGCCAGAGTGCTCGGCATCGTGAACGTAGTGGGGAGTTCCATTGCCCGTGAAGCGGATAATGTAATGTATACTTGGGCGGGACCTGAGATTGCGGTGGCCACTACCAAAGCTTACTCTGCTCAGCTGATTGCGCTCTATCTGCTGGCAATGAAATTCGCGTACGTGAGAGGAAAATTAAACGATGCCGGCTTGGCGGATATGCTGGAGGATATGAAGAGTCTGCCGGCGCAGGTAGAAATGCTGTTAAATAATAAAGAGCGGATCCAGAAATTCGCCAACCGGTACCTGGCGGCGAAAGATATTTTCTTTATCGGCCGAGGTATTGATTATGCGATTTCCATGGAGGGGTCTTTGAAACTGAAAGAGATTTCTTATATCCATTCGGAAGCATACGCGGCGGGAGAGCTGAAGCACGGAACAATTTCCCTGGTTGAGGAAGGAACTCTGGTGGCTTCAGTACTGACCCAGAAGGATCTTTACAAAAAGATGATCAGCAATATGGTGGAAGTGAGCACGAGAGGAGCTTTTGTTCTGGCTGTTACTATGGAAGGCAATGTAGAGGTGGAAAAAGCGGCTGATTACGTGATCTACATTCCAGAGACAAACAAATACTTTACCAATTCGCTGGCGATCATCCCGCTTCAATTATTCGGCTATTATGTGGCTGTGGGAAGAGGCTGTGATGTGGATAAGCCGAGAAATCTGGCGAAATCTGTCACGGTGGAATAAAAAGGAGATAGATGAGGCATGGGAGACCATGCCTTATGCTTTGGCCTGGGTTGTAGGAAAACGGGAAATTTGGTATAATAGCAAAAGATATGTAAACCTTTTGTAAAATAGGAGAGAAAATCATGATATTTGGCGGTATTTTGGCAGGAGGGACAGGCACCCGGATGAATATGGCGGACATGCCCAAACAGTTCCTGGACTTGGGAAGCAAACCAATGGTGATCCATACATTGGAAAAATTTTTGCTTTGTCCCAGGATGGATCAGGTCTACATTGGGGTCCATCCCAATTGGGTGCTTCATATGGAAGATCTGGTAGAGAAATATATTGGTATACGGAAAGAGAATGTGCATATTGTAGAAGGCGGACATGACAGAAATGAAACGATCATGAATATTGTCGCCGCTATTGAAAAAGACTATGGAGAAAGTGAAGAGCATTATATCATCACGCATGATTCGGTCAGGCCTTTTGTAACCTCCAGAATCCTGGAAGACAATATAGAAGCCGTTCAAAAATTTCAGGTGTGCGATACGGTGATCCCGGCTACGGATACTATTGTGGTTTCAGAGGATGGAGAGAGTATTGCTGAAATTCCAGTAAGAGACCGGATGTATCAGGGCCAGACGCCTCAGAGTTTTCAGATCCGTCTTTTGAAGGAGTTGTATGAATCCCTGGGAGAGAATGAAAAGGCAATCTTGACAGATGCATGTAAGATGGCCGTTGTGCGGAATCACAGGGTGAGCTTGGTAAAGGGGGAACCGTCAAATCTGAAGATAACCACAGTAAGCGACTACAAGATCGCTCAAGCTATGGTCGGAGGAAAGATCATTGATTAACTATGTTTACCAATTGGCTGCGCCAAGAACCTTTTCTGTAAAATATGAGGAATTCCCGTTTAAGGAAGAAGTGATTATAAAGCCAAGATACATGTCGATCTGTCATGCGGACCAAAGATATTACACCGGCCAGCGCCAAAGAGAAGTTATGGAACGGAAACTTCCCATGGCATTGATCCATGAATGCTGCGGAGAGGTTTTGTCAGATGCGACCGGGGTATATAGACCGGGACAGAAAGTGGTAATGATTCCAAATGTTCCTGGTGAGGAAAACAGCGAAATCATGGAAAACTATGCCAGAGGGGCGCAGTTTTTGTCCAGCGGAAGAGATGGTTTTATGCGGGAGTATATTGGCCTGCCGGCGGACAGAGTGGTTTCCTGTGAAGGGATTGCGGAACGAGTAGCCGCGGTGATGGAATTTGTCAGTGTGGCGGCCCACAGCATCCGTCGATTTAAGGGGATGGCTCACAGCCAGAGAAACCGGATTGGAATCTGGGGAGACGGGAGTCTTGCGTTTGTTGTGGCGAATCTTCTAAAACGAGAATTCCCTCAGAGCAAACTGGTAGTGATTGGGAAAAATCCTTCAAAACTTTCCTATTTTTCTTTCGCGGATGAAGCCTACCTTAGAGAAAATCTTCCGAAGACACTATCGGTGGATCATGCTTTTGAGTGCTGCGGCGGTGACGGAAGTTATTATGCGATCGATGATATCATCCGTTTGATCAATCCCCAAGGGACAGTTATGCTGATGGGAGTTAGTGAGAATAAGATTGCCATAAATACAAGAGATGTGTTGGAAAAAGGATTGATCGTGGTGGGAAGCAGCCGGTCGGGAAGGAAAGATTTTGAAACGGCGGTGGGCTATATGCGGGAAGCAAGGTTTCAGAGACGGCTGGAGTTGATCATCTATCAAGATAGAAAGGTGGCTTCCATCGAAGATATCCATAGAGTATTCCAAACGGATTTAAGTACACCGTTCAAGACCGTCTTTGAATGGGGATTATAAGGAGTAAATCATGCCTTTGATAAGTGTGATCGTCCCGGTTTATAATGTAGAGAAATATTTGGAGAAATGCCTGGATTCTATTTTGAGCCAGACATTCCGGGATTTTGAGGTTATTCTGATCGATGATGGATCGGGAGACGGAAGCGGAGAAATCTGCAGGCGATATGCACAAGAGGATAAACGAGTGCGCTATGTACGGCAGGAAAATGGTGGGGCTGGACAGGCTAGAAACTATGGAGTTAATCTTGCTCAAGGGAAATACATAGCATTTGTCGACAGCGATGACTATATTGACGCCCGCATGCTGGAAGTGCTTTATGAAAATATAACGCGAAGCGGAGCTGACGTGGCGTCCTGCGGGGTATATAATGTTTTCCAGCAGAAACAAACCCCTCAGTATGATAGAATAGAGACTTTTCTCGCGCCGGCGGAAGAGGCATTTGGTCTGCTCCTTCTGGGAGAAAAGATTCCTGGAAGTCCATGTAACAAATTGTATTGTTCTTGGATTTTTCAAAAAGTTCGATTTCCAGTAGGGATTTTCTATGAAGATGTAGTCTTTCATACAGAGCTTATGCAGGAAATAAAAAATGTCTGCGTAGACACAACGCCGTTATATTATTATGTGCATCGCCAGAACAGCATTACGACTCAAAAATTTGATTCCAGAGCAATGATGTTTATTCATACGTATGAAGAAACATTGAAAGTGGTTCGGGATAAATATCCTTCGATTCTCCCGCAAGCGGAGTTTAAGCTGACATGGGCGTATTTTTCGATTTTGGACCGAATGCTGCAGGAAGAAGATTATAGAAAGATCCGAGAGTTTCCAAAGGTAAGAACCTTTTTAAAACGAAACACATTTCGGATCCTCCGGAGTCCTTATTTTCATAAGGCAAGAAAAATCGGAGCGGCGGCATTATTATTGAATGTAAGGCTGTACCGCTGGATGATCCGGATGAATGAGCGGAAGAATAAGAGTATATTTTCGTAGGTGAAAGAATGAAACGAATTTGTCTGGTAGATTTTGATATGGCAGTTACCGGCGGCGTAGAGTGTGTGACCGCATCCCTGGCGAATGCTTTTTGTGAAGATCATGCCGTATATATTTTTGAAATCAATCACACCGGACCCTGTGCGTACACATTGGATAAGAGGGTTCGTTTTACGGAAGGGGTACAAGGGGAAAACAGGCTTAGGGGAATGATAAAGAGCTGTGTGCCTGCCTTTATCCGCTTTGTGAAGAAAGAAAAAATAGATGTGATCCTTCTGATGGGAAATTACCCTGCGCTGGTGGTTTCTTTTGCCCGTTTTTTTACGAAAGCAAAGTATGTTTACTGTGACCATGGAGGATTGATGAATCAATGGCGCCAGAAGGATATAACGGCGATACGGTTCTGGGATGCGTTTTGCGCTCATAAAGTCGTGGTTTTGACTGATAAGACTCAGAAGGATTATGTGGAGAAATTTCATCTGAAGCCTGAGAAAGTACAGAGGATCTATAACTGGGTGGAAGACGAAATCATCAGTCAAAGGCAAGAATATCGTCCGCAGAGCCGCAAAATCTTGTCGGTAGGACGATTTGGAAAAGAAAAGGGATATGACTTGCTGGTGAAGGTGGCGGAAGAAATACTCCCTAAATATCCTCAGTGGAGCTGGGATATCTATGGAACGGGAGAGACGTTTGATGAGATTTCGGAAAAAATTCAAGAGGCAGGTTTGGAAAATCAGGTTTGTCTGAAAGGGAATGTAAAAAATGCCTATCAACTGTATCCGGAATATGCGTTTCTTGTCCTGACTTCTTACCGTGAAGGCTTGCCCATCGTGCTGCTGGAGGCTCTTGCTCTGGGGATACCAATGGTTAGTTTTGATATCGAGACGGGGCCAAATGAGATCATCGAAGATGGGAAAAACGGATTCTTGATTCCACCCTATGATCTGCAGGTTATGGGGAAACGGATTGAGGAATTGATCCAGAATGAAGAACTGCGGAGAACATTTGCCCAGTATGGGGGGCGGAGAGAAAAATTCAGTAAGAAAGAGATTCTGAAAGAATGGATAAAGGTGATAGAAGAATAGTATGAGAAGCAGACAGGCAGCAAAAAATATGATCGCCAGTATTTTTCTGCAGGGCGTCGTTTTTTTGTCGGGAATTATTCTTCCCAGGTTTTTCCTGCAGGAATATGGTTCAAATATAAACGGCATGGTGACATCCATCAATCAGTTTCTGGTCTATCTTGGCCTTGCGGAGGCCGGGATTGGAACCGCGTCCCTGGTGGCGCTGTATACTCCTCTGGCGAATCATGACCAGGAAGAAATCAATGGCGTTTTGTCGGCGTCCCGCAGATTTTATAATCGTTCTGGTTATCTGTTTGGCGCGCTGACAGCAGGACTGGCCCTGATCTATCCATATCTGATCACCCAGCAGTTAAGCGCCTCCCTGGTAAGGACAATGATCCTGATTCTGGCCAGCAGTACGCTGGTGGACTATTTCTGCCTTGGCAAATACAAAGTTTTGCTGACGGCAGACCAGAGAGGATATGTTGTCTCTTATATCCAGGCGTTTGGAACGATTTTGAATATGCTGGTGACGATCCTTTTGATCGCTCAGCACGCAAATGTATTGATCGTAAAAGCGGCGGCGACTCTGGTATATATTCTGCGGTTTTTCTTTGTGAGAGCTTATGTAAGAAAGCATTATAAAGAAGTTGACTATCATGTGCCGGCTAAGATGGACAGACTGAAGCAGAAAAATGCCGCGCTGCTCCACCAGGTAGTAGGAGTGATCGTAAATAACACGGACGTAGCGCTTCTGACGATCTGTCTGGGAAGCAGATCCCTTTTAGAGGTCAGTGTATATGGAACTTACAATATGGTGGTTTACGCGGTCAATCTCTTCCTGAACTCTTTCTCCAACGGATTGACAGCAGGTTTTGGCGAAGTAATCTCCAAAAAAGAGAAAGAAGTGCTAAAGCAGAGCTTTTCCAGTTATGAATATGTGTATATGATGGTGGTCTTCGGTATTTTTATCTGTGTGTGGATACTTATCCTTCCGTTTATTGCGGTATACACGTTAAACGTTACAGATACAGACTATATCAGACCTGTTTCAGCAGTGCTGTTTACATTGATCGTACTGCTTCAGAATATCAGGATTCCTGGATTGACGATCATCTGCGCCGCAGGACATTTCCGTGAAACCAGACATCAGGCGGTGCTGGAGGCGGTGATCAATATTGTTGTTTCGCTGGCGTTGATTTGGAAATACGGGATGAATGGCGTGCTTTTTGGGACGGTGTGTTCTTATGGTTATCGGTCGGTGGAAATTATGATCTATAACAGCCGATATTTGGTGGGAGGTACCGGAAAGACTACCCTTTACAGAATACTTAGAAATGGGTGTGTATCTGCGGTTTTGATCGGAAGCGGAATACATTTTGTTCCGCGGCAGATGACTTCCTTCTGGATATGGGGCTTATATGGCGCTGCTGTATTTGCGGCAGCGGCAGTCAGTCTGGGTGTGATCAACTATTTGTGCGAACCAAAAGAATTTCAAAAATTATTTCAGCGTTTTCAAAATATAATTCAGAAAGGAAAGTAAAAAATGTTTGATTATTTGATCGTAGGATCGGGATTGTTTGGCGCTGTGTTTGCTTATGAGGCAAAGAAGGCAGGGAAAAAATGTCTGGTGGTAGAGAAGCGGGGCCATATCGGAGGAAATATCTATACAAGAGAGGTCGAAGGAATCCAGGTGCATCAATACGGCGCCCATATTTTCCATACCAGCAATAAGCGGGTATGGGAGTATATGCAGAATTTTGCAGAATTTAACCGTTATACCAACAGCCCGGTGGCATATTATAAAGGGGAGATCTATAATATGCCGTTTAATATGAATACATTTAATAAAATGTGGGGGGTTGTCACGCCAAAAGAAGCGAAAGCGAAGATAGAAGAACAGATTCGGATGTATGGAGTGGAGACGCCAAAGAACTTGGAAGAGCAGGCGATCAATCTGGTAGGAAAAGATATTTATGAAAAATTAGTAAAAGGTTATACGGAGAAACAGTGGGGACGCAGAGCGACGGAACTTCCGCCGGAGATTATAAAAAGACTGCCGGTCCGTTTGATCTATGACAACAATTATTTTAACGATCTGTACCAGGGAATTCCGATCGGAGGATATACGAAGATCATTGAAAAAATGCTGGACGGCATTGAGGTAAGGCTGAATACGGATTATCTTGAAAACAAAGCGGAATTGGACAGCCTGTGTGAGAAAGTGGTATATACCGGTCCGGTGGACGCCTATTTTGATTATAAATTTGGCGAGCTGGAATACCGGTCGGTAAGGTTTGAGACGGAAATTCTGGATGAAGACAATTATCAGGGCAATGCGGTCGTGAATTATACAGAATATGAAGTCCCTTACACACGTATCATAGAACATAAGCATTTTGAGTTTGGAACCCAGGAAAAGACGGTAATCTCCAGAGAGTATTCCGCGGCCTGGAAAAAGGGCGATGAGCCTTATTATCCGGTAAATGACGCGAAAAACAACCTGCTTTATCAGAAATACGAGAAAGAGACTGCCAAAGAAAAGAATGTGATCTTCGGCGGAAGATTAGGGAAATATAAGTACTATGACATGCATCATGTAGTGGCGGAAGCATTGGAGTGCGTCGAAAAAGAGCTGAAATAAGTTGCTTTTTTCGACAGAGTATAGTAAGATGTTGTAGATATTTTTTAGACCATAGAAAAAGTGAGGCTGATCATGGCGAAAAAAAAGAAGCAGCTAAAATCCGTGCAGGCGGCAAAAATGAGGAAAAAGCGAAGAAACAGAAGGCGGAAAAGAGCTATTCTTCTTGCTTTTGAAGTCATTATTTTGGTAATGCTGCTGGGAACAGCATATGTGATGGCTAAATACGATAAATTCCAAACGGTGGCGATAGATACAGAAGATATCGAGATCAACGAAGGGGCAGAGAAAGAGGGATATACAACGATCGCCCTGTTTGGAGGAGACTCCAGAGACGGACAGCTGGAAGAAGGAACCCATGCGGATACTATGATCATTGTATCGATTGATAACCAGACAAAAGAGATACGGATGGCATCCATTTACCGGGATACGCTTTTGCAGCAGATGGATCAAAAATATAATAAAGCGAATTATGCGTACTTTCACGGCGGTCCTAAGGAAGCGATCAATATGCTGAATAAAAATCTGGATCTGGATATTGAAGATTATGTGACCGTTGATTTTAAAGCTCTTGTCGATACCATCGATCTGCTGGGCGGAATAGATATTGAGATCAAAGAAGAAGAAGTAGATGAGATCAATGAATATATGTGGGAAACCGCTGAGGTGGCAGGTACAGAACAGGATCTTATCAGTCATGCGGGAGAACAGCATCTGGACGGTACACAAGCTGTAACTTACGCTAGAATACGTTCCACGGCGGGAGGCGATTACACCAGGACGGAAAGACAGCGTCTGGTGGTCGAGAAGCTGTTTGAAAAGGTCATCCATACAAATCTGGGAACGATCAACGAGATCATTGACACGGTATTCCCGCAGGTGTCTACCAGCTTTGGATTGAATGAGATCATAGGGCTGGCCGCCGGCATGACGGAGTATGAGCTTGGAGACAGTACAGGATTTCCTTTTGATAAAACAGACGGAATTACATACGAAAAGGCAGGCAGTGTAGTGGTTCCGGTCGGGCTGAAGGAAAATGTAGAGCAGCTGCATGAATTTTTGTATCCGAAAGAGACGAAAACGGGAGTCTCTGATACAATCGAGCAGATTTCGAATGATATTTCTTATTTGACAGGTGTGGTCCGTACAGCTGATTATGATCAGACGGAAGAGGAAGGGACAGAAGAGACAGAGGATGGGGAGACGGATACCTCCGATACGCCGGTTATTACAGAGAAGTCTGAAGAAGGATCGGAGTAAGACGAGTAAAATTTTGTAAAATTCCGTCATATATGGTAAAATAACGTATTATGTAAAAGATTCACGGAAGAAAGAGGAAAAAACCATGAAGATAATCAAAAAAATCGGTATTATGTTTATGAGCCTATGTCTGTGTATCCCATGCTTTTCTATGGTGGCTCACGCGGAAGACGGACGGATCTCTTTTACAGATCCGCAGACAACGGTAGGCGCTATGGTAGAGGTGACCTGCGCGGTAAGGTCTACTTCCGGAAATGTAGGAGATGTAGAAATCAGTCTGACCTATGACAGTTCATATCTAAGGTTTGATTCGGGAGACGGCGTGACCGCGGACGGCGATGGAGCCTTAACATACAGCGGATCTGGAAGTTCATCGGAGCTTACATTTACTATGACCTTCCAGGCCCTGCAGGAAGGAACGACAGAGATCGGGATTTCCAGCGCGACGGTTTCTTCTGATGACGGCTCCACATTGACCATGACTGAGGGGCAGTCTGCGGTGGAGATCGGGGAAGGAGATCCGTCCCTGATCACAGAAGGTTCATCCACATCGTCTTCCAGCGCGGAGGATGTCCAGGTGGAAGTAAACGGGACAACCTATACGCTGACAGATGAGTTTGCAGATGCGGACATTCCAAGCGGCTATGCCAGGACTCAGGTGGAACTGGACGGGCAGCAGCGTCAGATGGTGACAAATGAGACCAGCGGGGCGACTCTTGGGTATCTGCTGGATTCCGAGGGAACAGGAGACTTCTTCCTGTACTCGCAGGACAACGCGACTTTTTCTCCTTATGAAGAGATTACGATATCTGATACGACTTCGATCATCGTGTTGAGCGATACTTCTCAGGTGAATCTTCCTTCTACCTATCAGGAGGCAAATCTGACTCTGAATGGGAAGGATTTCCCGGTGTGGCAGGATACCACACGGGATGGTTTTTATGTATTGTACGCTATGAACAGCAATGGCGAGACCGGATATTACCAGTATGATCAGCCGGAGAATACTTATCAGCGGTTCCAGGTGTCAGACGGGGCGGACAGCTCCCAGGATCAGGGCGACTCTTCTTCACTGCTGGGCAGACTGAGAAATTTTGTAAATGATCATTTTAGTCTGCTGTTTATTCTTGGCGGCCTGGCGGCGCTGATCATTTTGATCATTTTGATCGTGATCGCTGTAAAACTGCATAATCGGAACGCGGAAATCGATGAGCTGTATGATGAGTACGGCATTGATCTGGAAGAGGAAGAGCCGGCCAAACCAGCGGTGAAAGAAAAAAAATCCAGATTCGGACGGCGGGCCAAGGAAGATGAAGACGACTTTGATGACTTTGGCGAGGAGGATTTTGAAGAAGCGGATTTTGAAGAAGATGATTTTGCAGAGTCGGATTACGCGGAAACCGATTTCGATGAAGATGATTATGATGAATTTGATGAAGATGACTTTGGCGAGCCAGATCTGGATGACGATCTGTCGGATCTGGACTATGATGAAGGAGCCGGAGCATACGAAGACGAGATGGGTTATACGGGCAAAGGACTTGCGGATGAACTTCCAATTGATGATCTGGATGAACTGCTTGGAGAGAGGCCAAGAAAGAAACGGGGTCATATGGAAGACGATGATACCTTTAAAGTAGATTTCGTGGATCTTGATTAGGCGGCTTATAGGTATGAGAATCAGAGAAATATGAGGAAAGCGTGTGCGGGAGGCCGGAAAATACTGGCGTCCCGCATATATTTTTTGCAGAGCTTCCTTTATGGAAAGGGAGTTCTAAAAAATAGCCTGGAAGCGGAGGGAAAAATGAAAGAGCAAAAGAGAGCGAAAAGGATTTTGAAAATCACTGCCGCCTTTTTCCTTTTTTTTCACTGGACAGTTTTTTCACTGGTATTTCGCTGGCCTGTAACCAAGTGGAAAAAATTGGAATATGACTGCGCGGTGGTCTGCGGATATCCTGCTGATCGAGACGGAAAGCCCTCGAAGATCATGCGGACTCGTGTAGAGAAAGCGGCAGAACTGTGGAAAGATGGAAAAGTAAAAAAATTGTTGTTCTCAGGAGGAGCAGTATTTAATTCTTTCAAAGAAGCAGAAGTAATGAAAAAATACGCGGAAGAATTAGGAGTGAAAGAGGCGTATATCCTGACGGAAGACCAGGCGGTCAGCACTTATCATAACATGATGTACGCCAGAGAAATCATGGAACAAAATGGTCTGAGAAGCTGTGCGGTGGTGACAAACCGATGGCATCTGCGCAAGGCCGATCATTACGCAAGAAAATTTGGAATGGATTATGTAATGTGTCCGGCCAGGAATGGAGAGCGGTGGATAAACGTGCTGTATCGCTGGATCAGTACGAATGTGCATATGTATATGAATCTGTATCGGGGGTATTACTGATTAAATTGGGGACGTAGTAAAATTCAATTTTACTACGTCCCCAATTTAATAATGCCCTGTACCCAATTAGAACAAAAGCCCGATATGATACACAATGCAGCTCATTCCCCAGGCTGCCAGCAGCTGGAATGAGATGATGCCGATGGTCTGTTTCCAGCTCCCCAATTCCCGGTGAATAGTTGCGATGGTAGCTGTGCACGGAATGTACAGCAGGCAGAAGACCATCAGCGCGTAGGCGTTTGCGGGTCCAAAGCCCATGGTGGCAAGTATGGCGGACAGCGCTCCCATGCCCTGGTCGGTGGCGATGTTTTGGATACCGAATAAGACGCCGCAGCTGGATACTACCACTTCTTTGGCGGCTATGCCGGCGATGAGAGCTACAATGATCTGCCAGTAGCCAAGACCCGCCGGGCGGAACAGGGGAACTGCCACCCGTCCGATCACAGCGCCAAAGCTTTCGCTGATATCGGTGACATATCCCTGCGGACCAAAGTTTAGGATGATCCACATGATGACGGAGGCGACAAAAATGACGGTTCCGGCGCGGGTCAGATAATCTTTTACTTTCTCCCAAACATAGATGCCGATGGTCCTGGCATTGGGAGATTTGTATTCGGGCAGTTCGATCAGAAGGGCGTGTTCTGCCCGGCTTCCATCTATCTTAGAGATGATAAAAGCTGTGGTGATCGCCACGACAATTCCAAGCAGGTACATAGAATAACATACGATCATGGCATATTTTCCAAAAAACATAGAGGAAAACAGTACATAGATCGGAAGTCTGGCGCTGCAGGACATAAACGGGGTGATCAAAATAGTCTTGAACCGGTCTTTGTTATGTTCCAGGGTCCGTGAGGCCATGACAGCCGGCACGGAACAGCCAAATCCTACCAGCAGGGGAAGGAAGGCGCGGCCTGAAAGCCCCAGGCGGCTCATGATATCATCCATGACGAAAGCGACTCTGGCCATGTATCCGCTGTCTTCCAATAGGGCGAGAGCTAGAAATAAGATGAAAATGTTGGGCAGGAAGGTTAAGATTCCGCCCACGCCGGCGATCACGCCGTCCACCACCAGAGAAGTTAGAAGAGGACTTGTGTGAACGGCGGCAAGGCCGTCTGCCGCGGCGCCTGAGAACAGTTCCAGCACAGTCTCGAAATATCCCTTCAGCCAGTCTCCGACAGTAAAGGTCAAGAAAAACACCAGCGCCATGATAAGCAGAAAAATTGGCAGGCCCAGCCAACGGCTGGTCAGATACCGGTCGATCTTGTCGGTGGAAGCTTCTTTTTTGCTTTTGTTTACCAGGACTTCTCCGATCACTTCTTCGATAAAGTCGTATTTCTGATTGATAATGTCTTTCTCATAACTGCGGTCAATGATTCCGGACAGTTCCAAAGGATAGGCCTGGGAAATGTTTTTGTCGCCCTCCAATAATTTGATGGCGTACCAGCGCTTGTTTTCCAGGCTGGGATACTGATCTTCCAGCAGATGCATGAGCTGGTCGATCTTATCCTCAATGTAGTCTTCATAGACCATGGCATATTCTTCGTGATGATTATGCGGATGGGAAGAATGTTTGTCCTTGTGATGATGGATGAAGGGTCCCTGGCTCTGATATTCTGTATGATGAGCAACAGCGTGCATCAGAATAGAAAGACCGGTCTTCTTCCGGGCGGAGACTGGAATGGCCGGAACTCCCAGCATCT
>OGXS01000224.1_pt1 | contig 58527 bp, 41 predicted proteins | sample 1576371 | NCBI WGS metagenome assembly OGXS01 (sample SAMEA3541475, study PRJEB24748) | human gut metagenome | biome: human gut; feature: human-associated habitat; material: faeces | place: China | collected 2012
ATTTTTTGTAATGCGGTCGCCAAACCATTTACTATTATATCATGGAGATTTTTCTCTTGCTAAAGCTTTTTATCTTCCTCCGGTAGAACCGGATGTTTTTTTCCACGTCTAAAGACACCAATAAAACAAGCATACCAAAATTGGTATGCTTTTAAATCTATTTCATATGCTGTCTTGAAACCTTTAACCTTGACAATGCGCGGTTAAGCGCCGCCTGAGTTTGATAATATTCCCGAATACTCTGTTTCTGTCTCATTCTCTCTTCAGCGCGTTCTTTTGCTTCCTTGGCACGTTTTATGTCAATTTCTTCGGGTCTTTCTACGGTATCCGCGAGCAAGGTTACATACGTCGGCATGATTTCAACTATCCCTTTGCTTACAGCGGCATAATACCACTTTCCGTCAACCTTATATTTAAGCTCGCCTTCGCTGGTGCAGGTTACGGTTGCCTCATGATGTGGCAGAACTCCTTGGAGGCCGTCAAGAGCAGGAAATATCAGCATCTCGCATGGACCGCTGTAAAACGAACGGTCGCTGGCAAGAATATCAAGTTTAAAAGTTTTTTCATCAGACATGTGAATCCTCCTCACAAGTTAAAAAGAGTTATAATCTTAATTAACCTTTAAAATTCTTTACATCATCAATTGTCCCTGCCATCATAAAGGCGTTTTCAGGATAGTCGTCCATCTCGCCGTTTATAATCGCCTTAAAACCCTTGATTGTCTCGCTCAAAGGCACATATTTGCCTTTAAATCCTGAGAACACTTCCGCTACCGAAAACGGCTGTGACAAGAACTTTTGTATCTTCCTTGCCCTAAATACCGTGACTTTATCATTTTCATCCAGTTCTTCCATACCCAGTATAGCTATAATATCCTGAAGTTCTTTATATTTTTGAAGAATCTCCTGGGTTTTTCTCGCAACCATATAATGCTCTTCGCCAACTATAGAAGGTTCCAAAATTCTGGATGTGGACTCAAGAGGGTCGACAGCCGGATAAATACCCTGCTCAACAATTTTTCTTGAAAGCACTGTTGTTGCGTCCAAATGCGCAAATGTATTAGCCGGAGCCGGATCTGTCAAGTCATCGGCAGGAACATAAACAGCCTGGACTGAAGTTATTGAACCGTCCTTTGTAGATGTTATCCTTTCCTGAAGTTCGCCCAGTTCATTGGCAAGCGTAGGCTGATAACCAACGGCGCTCGGCATACGTCCCAGCAATGCTGAAACCTCCGAACCTGCCTGAACAAATCTGAAAATATTATCAATAAACAACAAAACATTCTGCTTTTTAACATCCCTGAAATATTCGGCTATAGTAAGACCGGTTTGGGCAACTCTCATACGCGAACCGGGCGGTTCGTTCATCTGTCCGAACACCAAAGCGGTTTTATCAATTACCCCTGATTCCTTCATCTCATGCCATAGGTCGTTTCCTTCGCGGGAACGCTCTCCAACCCCGGTAAATATTGAGTATCCGCCCTGCTCTGTCGCTATATTATGTATCAATTCCTGAATAAGAACTGTTTTTCCAACTCCTGCTCCTCCGAACAGTCCAATCTTTCCGCCTTTTGCATATGGAGCAAGCAAGTCAATAACTTTAATTCCGGTCTCCAATATCTCAACAACCGGGCTTTGGTTTTCAAAACTCGGAGCCGCGCGGTGAATACTCCACTGCTCTTCCCCCTGAACCGGCTCTCCGCCGTCTATGGTCTCACCTAAAACGTTAAACATACGTCCCAGCGTCTGTTCTCCAACAGGAACTGTAATAGGTTTGCCCTCAGACACAACCTCCATACCTTTTTTAAGGCCTTCACTGGCGGCAAGCATAATGCATCTAACCACATTATTGCCCCTGTCCTGAGCCACTTCCATAACACAGGTTTTATCATTATTTTGGACTGTCAGTGCGTCCCTGATATTGGGAAGCTGATCGGTGCTCTCAAAAGCCACGTCAACTACCGGTCCGGCTACCGAAACAATTTTTCCTATATTCATAACTGCTCTTACCTCCTATTTCCCATCTCATACTGTCATAGAGTTATACCGCGCTCATTTTTTATGCTGGCTTTTCGCGCCGCTGACAATCTCTGTTATTTCCTGAGTTATTGCGGCCTGTCTTGCCCTGTTATACGCAAGGTTAAGTTCCTGAATCATATCCTTAGCGCTCTTTGTCGCGGAATCCATTGCCATCATTCTGGCATGCTGCTCGCTCGCAAACGCTTCCACCATTGTTCCATATATTAATCCCTTGGCATAATTCGGGACAAGGTTTTCCATAACTATTTCAGGAGACGGGTCAAATGTGGCAGTATGGTGAATCTCACGATGTTTGCCGCTGTGCAGATTTTCAAATCTCTCACGCCTGAACGGCAGTATTTGAAGCAGTTTTGCTTCCTCTTTCATAGACGATATCATATCTGTATACACTACATAAACATCGTCCAGCTCCTCTGACAGAAACTTACTCAGTATCAACTCAGAAATTTCTCTCGCCCTGTACATACTGGGATTCTGAGCAGTGTATTGAAAATACGCTTCATACAGTATGCCCTTTCTGGCAAAATACATTCTGCCGACCTGACCAATTATAAAGAGCTTAATTTCTCCGCCCTTAACAATCTCCTGCTCGGTCAGTTTAAGCACGTTATGATTATAGGCTCCTGCCAACCCCTTATCTCCTGTTATCACGATATAACCTTTTTTACGTTTTTCATTTGGTATCTCATCGCGGCGGTGAAAATATAAATTGCTTGTATGCGGGGTATGCTTCAAAATATGAGCAATAGTATTCTGCAAAGTATAAAAATATGGTTCGGTATCGTCAAGTCTTTGCTTAGCGTGCTTCATCTTTGATGAAGATATAAGATACATTGCGTTGGTTATCTTCATTATATCATTAACGCTTTTTATTCTCGAACGTATTTCACGCATATTAGCCATTATCTCACCCGCTCTCAGTCTTCCTTACTATTGTTTTCGTTTAACACAACTTCCGCTTCTTCTCCCGGGTCATCAGCCAATGCTGATACATATCTTCCGGTCTTGAATTCCTTGCACAGCTCTATGATTTTTTCTTCGTCTTCATCACTCAGCGCCTTAGTTTCGCTTATTGTTTTTATTATTCCAGGAGCTTTCCGCTCAACAAAATCTATAAAGTCTGACTTAAAGTTTACTATTTCATTTATCGGTATATCAAGCAGCATTCTATTTTTGCTCACAGTGAGCAAAAGCACCTGTGCATAAAGCGGCAAAGGATTCAGCAAAGGCTGTTTTAAAAGTTCCATTATTCTGTCTCCGGTGTCAAGCAGCTCTTTGGTCGCCGGATCCAAATCCGAACTAAACTGACTGAACACTTCCATTTCACGATACTGCGCCAAATCTATACGCAGATTTCCGGCAACTTTTTTCATTGCTTTGGTTTGCGCCGCTCCGCCTACACGTGACACTGAAAGCCCCACGTTTACAGCCGGTCTTATACCTGCAAAAAACAGCTCGTTTTCCAGAAAAATCTGACCGTCTGTTATAGAAATAACATTCGTAGGTATATACGCCGAAACATCTCCTGCCTGGGTTTCTATAATAGGCAATGCAGTGATAGAACCGCCGCCGTGAGCCTCGTCAAGACGGCTGGAACGCTCAAGCAGACGAGAATGCAGATAGAACACATCGCCCGGATACGCTTCTCTGCCCGGCGGTCTCTCCAGCAGCAAAGACATCGCCCTGTATGCAACCGCATGCTTAGACAAATCATCATATACAATCAATACGTCTTTTCCGTTGTGCATAAAATATTCGGCCATAGCGGTTCCCGAATACGGGGCTATATATTGAAGCGGCGCCATATCGCTGGCGGACGCTGAAACAACTATAGTATAATCCATTGCTCCCATATTCTTGAAGTCGCTGACAAGTTTTGCAACCGTAGAAGCTTTCTGTCCAACAGCCACATAGATACATATAACGTCTTTGCCTTTTTGATTAATTATTGTATCAGTCGCTATTGAGGTTTTTCCAGTCTGTCTGTCCCCGATTATAAGCTCACGCTGTCCCCTGCCGATAGGAAACATGCTGTCTATCGCAAGTATTCCGGTTTCCAGCGGAACCGTTACAGGCTGTCTTTCAATAACTCCAGGCGCCGGGCTTTCAATTGGATAGAAATCGTCTTGCTTTATCTCACCCTGTCCGTCTATCGGGTTTCCTATAGCGTCAACAACCCTGCCGATCAAATTATTTCCTACAGGCACTCCGGCGCGTCTTCCTGAACATCTGACCTTTGAGCCCTCATGAAGTCCATGGTCGCTTCCCAAAAGCACACAGCTGACCGTCTGTTCTTCCAGCCCCTGAACCATGCCTTTTACTCCGGTCTCAAATATAACCAGCTCGCCGTACATAGCGTTGCTTAAGCCATACACTGTCACAATGCCGTCGCCCATGCTAATAATACTGCCCTCATCAACAGCCGTCATTTTTACATCAAAATCAGATATTTCTTCTTTCAGCACTGAAATAACATCACTTGTGTTAATACTGCTCAAATCTATCACCTCCGCAAAAGTGTTCTGCGCATTCTGTCTAAAGCTCCCAAAACACTTTTATCATATACCTTATCGTTTACATAAAGTCTGAAACCGCCTATTAAATCTCTATTTTCAACCAAGCTTAACTCAACAGACTTTACGCCATATTTTTTAACAAGCATTGCCTTAATACTGGATACCGATTTTTCACTAACCGGCTCTGCATATTCAAGAGAAGCTTCAAGCACTGAATTGTGCCTGTTCCAAACCTGCTTATAACTCTCCTCTATCAAAGATAAAACGCTGTAATCACCGTTTTTACATACTGTCTTCATAAACTTTCCAAAGCCGCCGTCAAAAATTCTGTCTATAACCGCATATTTCTCTTTTAAGCTTATTGTTGGATTAGCCAATGCTTGTCTGAGCTCATCCATAGCAAGCAGTGCGGTGAACTCCATGACATTTTTTATGTCACTGCTGATTTGATATAGTGCCTCGGCATAATTTAAAGCTTCTTTGGTTATTATCTTTGCTCTGCTCATTTTGCTTCACCTACCTCAAGGATAAAGCTGTCAACAGCGCTCTCAGAAACATCACCGTTCTTCGCTGCCTTCAGCGCCGCGTCCATAACGAGCGAGGCTATCTCAGACTTAGCTTCAGATATTGAGCGTTCTTTTTCCAGCTCAATCTGTTTGTTAGCGTTTAAAACAATATTTCCGGCGTCTTCCTTGGCTTTGCTTATTATCTCATCACGTTTTGCTTTGGCTTCCTCTTTGGCGGACTTTATTATATCTCCGGCAGCCGCCTCAGCAGTTTTAAGCTTATCGGTGTAAGCCGCTTTTAAAGCGGCGGCTTCCTGTTTCGCCGCAGAAGCGTTGTCTAGAGACGATTTTATCTCGCCCTCGCGCTTCTCCATCATTGCAGTTATCGGACCAAAAAGAAACTTTCTAAGTAAAATATACAATATGATAAGATTTACAAAGGTCCAGATTATATTCCAATTTAAGTTAAGCATTCAAACCGACCTCCGTCATCCAAATAATAAAAATACCTCTCCTATTTCAAGAACAGGATTATCATGATTGCGATAACGAATCCATAAATAGCGGTTGCTTCCGCAAGAGCACATCCCAAAAGCAGAGCCTTATTGATGTCGCCTTTGGCTTCAGGCTGTCTTGCAATAGCTTCTGTCGCCTTTGAAGTTGCTATTCCTATACCAATACCTGCTCCTATACCTGTGAGTGCCGCTATACCTGCACCGATTGCTATTAATGCTCCCATAAATATACATCTCCTTTAAAATTTCTGATAAATTTATATGTAGTTTAATCAATTTTCTAATTTAAGACTATTCCGTTTCGGTTACTTCCTGAATATAAAGCGATGTCAGGAAAACAAAAACATATGCCTGCAATAATCCGTCAAATATATCAAAATAAAAACTGAATGCAAGCGGAACAAAAACAGGAACAACCATTTTTATAAGCTCCATAATAACAAATGAGCCCAAAACGTTTCCAAAAAGCCGCATACAAAGTGAAAGCGGTTTAATTACGATTTCCAAAACATTAAGCGGCGTCATAAAAGCCATCGGCTGGGCAAAACCCTTTATCCAGCCTCCGGCGCCTTTCGCCTTTATCCCGGCAGCCTCCACCAAAACAATACTCATTACGGCAAGCCCCGCGGTAACATTTAAATCCTTTGTCGGCGGCGTAAGCCCAAAAAGACCAACTATATTAGAACATCCGATATATAACAAGACAGTTCCCAAATAAGGGATATACATCTTTCCTCCCTCGCCTAAAATCCCGGTAAAGAAGTTATTTATCCAGCCGATAAACGTTTCCAAATATACCTGCACTCCGCTTGGCGCAAGTTTCAGGTTTCGGACAAATATGATAGAAAACAAGACAAGAACAGCCATTATCCCCCAGGTTATAACCACGGATTCCGGCACCGGAATCCCTCCGAAAATCGGAATTGTAAAAGCAATGGTTGTTTCATTCAGCTTTGTATAAAGTTCCGCTGCAATATCATTCACAGTCTGTCACCGCCTTGTTAAAAATTTCTCAAACTCAAAGGGTAAAATAAAAAAGAAATACACCAGATGCCTCTTTGCATGCTGATATTAATTTCTTTTTTATCTTAAATTACTTTTCAAATTATCTCTCATATATTAACAATTCAAAAGTCATCACTAAAAAAGTCAAATTTTATAAAGCAACAGCTTGTTTGAAAACAAACAAAACTGTTCGAATTCAAACTCTTTACTTGAAGATAGTATATTCCCATTTTTTTGAATTGTCAATCTTAAAATTAACAAATATGTATATAGAATACAAAAGAAAATTGTCACAAATTCCTTTAAGGAATTATTTTATATCGTGTTGATATAATTCTATTATTTTAACAAAACAGCCAGTTCCGGAACGTTCTTTTTGATTTCCTCAGTAACCCAAAAGGCTATTTTGTCCGCTCCGAAAATATTCAGGTGAGTATCATCATCATCGCCGTTTTCGTAGAACTGTGAATTTAAGAACTCAGGGTTATACATAAACCTCTCATCATGAGGTTTTATAATTTTATATAAGCTCTTTGCTTCCTCAAGACCGACCTCGTTTATCCAGTCATTTGTCCTCTTATAGACATCCAGCACCGGAATATTCAGCTCTTTTCCCAGTTCTTTAGCGGCATTGACATATTCTTCAAGGCTCTCGTCTGAAAGCTTCCGTCTGCTCACTGAGGTTGCCAATATCGGAATTGCTCCGGCATTTCTCGCAATATTTATATATACGCTCATATAATTTTTATATGAGCCTTTTTCATCAATTTTACCAAACGCCGGAGCATATCTTGACGGATCCTGTATTTTAGAATCATTATGACCGAACTGTAATATCAGAAAATCGCCCTCGCTGATATTGTCCTTAAAGACCTTAAAATTATCTTCTTCTGTGTAACTCTTTGCGCTTCTGCCGCTCATGGCTATATCCGCAACCACGGCTTTATCGCTTATAAAATACTTATCAAAATACTGTGCCCAGCCGGTTTGGGGAAACCTGTTGTTTTCTCCGCTGTGTGGATATATGCTTGCAGTGGAGTCGCCAATAACAAAAATGACCCGTCTTCCCCTTCTGTCGATTATATTTGAGTTTTTCTCCTGCCTTTTTCCGCTGCCTTTCAGAACGTTAAGCACAAAACTCTTGTCAATGTTTATTTCAGGATAATCCTGATACGAAAAATGAGCCGTTATAGTCACATTCTTCTCCTCGGGCAGGCAAATTACCTCGCCCGATGTGGATACAGAATCCGGGTCTGAACTTGACCACGAAACATCGGCATAACCAAATTTAGTATTTCTGCCGTCCCAGAGGTTAAGGTCGCTGCAAACCCTCTCCTCACACTCATTTTCAAGCTTGACCTCGGCAAAATCAATGTTTTCAATCTCTGTCAATAACGCTTTGTATTCCTCATTACTATACTTTTTCACATCTTTCACCTCTAAAAATTTTTTCAGTGTTACACTCTATGATTAACATTATATATCAAATATTTTATTTACTCAAGTCATAACTTAAATCTATTAAATTATACAGCTCATCTATTGAAACAGAACCGTCCAGCAAAACCGTAATCCAATGTTCTTTATTCATATGATAAGCCGGAAAATAACCTTTTTCTTTAATTAAAGAACCTATTAAAACAGGGTCGCATTTTAAGTTTATAATATTCACAATTTCAGAGTTATTCAGCCCTAAACTGGTTTTCACCACTGTCATTAACAAAGCGAACCATTTCGCATTGTCCTTATGCCTTAAAACAGCGCTTTCAGGTGATTTAACCCACGGATAGTCAGGCTCCGCGCCGTATTTTTGTTTAGCATACTTAAAAATATCCTGCTTGTATCTTTCAGCAGTATCTTCGCTTCCTCTTATCATTTTACTCCCCTTCTTCTGATAAAGACTGATAACTTCCGTAAAATTCAGGTATATAACACAAATCGGACGAGCCTTCTTCCTGAACATAGACATTTTCCATTCCCAGGGACGCGCAGTAATCTACCAAAGTTTCATAATATCCTTTCGGCAAGTTCCTGTTAAGCTCATCCATACCTCTCACTCCGGGCATAATGGTATACTGGCTCATCAGGCTTAGCCAAATTTTGTCCTCATATTTTTCAAACAAATAGTCAACTATTTTTTTAGCCTCAAAAATCAGACCGGGCAATAACATATGACGTACTATGACCCCTTTTTTTATAAGACCGCTGTTGTCAAATTCCCACTTGCCCACCTGCCTGTACATCTCTGAAACGGCTTCGGAAGCCGTTTTAAAATAATCTTTTGCGCCGGAATAACGTTTGGCGTATTTGTCTGAGTAATATTTCATATCAGGCAGATAGACGTCTACATACCCATCAATAAGTTTCAGTGTTTCAGCTTTCTCATAACCGCCGCAGTTATATACAACAGGCAGATTCAGACCGCGTTTTTTCGCATTGTCCAGAGCGGAAACCAGCTGGGGAATATAATGGGTCGGAGTGACCAAATTGATATTGTTTGCTCCCTTATCCTGAAGTTCCAAAAAACAATCGGCAAGTTCTTCATCCATCTTTTCAAGCCCTTTTCCTTTTGAGCTTACATCATAATTCTGACAATACACACATCTTAACGTGCAGTTTGAAAAGAATACCGCACCGGAACCGTTTTCACCCGATATACACGGCTCCTCCCAAAAATGCAAATCAGCCCTGGCTATTCTGGCTTTGGCTCCCGCACCGCAAAAGCCTGTTTCGCCGCTGAGCCTATCCACACCGCACTCCCTCGGACACAGCCTGCATTCGCTCAAAATTTTATATAAATCCATTTGTACACATCTCCAAAATACCGCCGCTAAAGCACGCTGAGCGCATATCTGAACCCCTGACTTTCTACAGAGGCCGGATAATTTATGATTACCAAATCATCAAACTCTGTATAGCGGTAAAACTCGTCTATTTTAAACTCTCCTCCGCCGAAACCATATAAGCCGTTAACATGCCGCGGGTCGATTATATAAACAACGCTGTAGTTATTAAGCGCCCAGGCAGAAAACGCGTTGCCGTACGAGTCCTTAATAATACAAATTTTTTTGCCGTTATCAACATTCGTTTTAAATACGGTGACCGGATTGTCTCCGCCAATAAATGCAGAATAAGAGTTTATATTCTGGTCTACCGGCACAACGTTCATCAAATAATCACGCATATGTCCGTCACGGTACACCGCCCCCTCGGCGTTTACTTTAGGCATAAACCGCTCCAGCGTTTCAAAGTTGCCCGAAATTTTCGCCAGCTTTCCCTTTTCATCATCTAACTCTGTCAAATACTTCTGCCAATATCCAATAAAATAATCAAACTTCATATTCTGAAAACTATTAATATCGTCAGCCGTTTCATTCTTGCATTCCAAAAACGACTTATAGGCGTAGTACGCCCCTCTTTGCGTCCAATGGTTATCCGTCATAAAATACAGCTTTTCTCCGCCATGCTCATATAAAGCTGTAACAGCGTCTATAGGTGTGACCCAGCTTTTCAGGCTGTCATAAACCATAGACAGCCCCTCAATTTGGCTCCTATAAATTTCTTTCGGTGCATAAAACTCGCTCATAGACGGCACAAGCAGCGAATATGTGTCAGCGAGCGGAACCTTTTCGGCTATGTGATTTATTATTTCCGCATATTCTTTTGCATTTTTCTCGGAAATACTTATATCCTCAAAACCAACGTTGCCTACAACATGCAGTCCCGGAAAACTTTCAACATCATTATACGCCATGCGGTATCGTCCGTCAATCCAAACACCGCCGGACTTCAGCGGATTAACAGCCGGTCTGTTATTAAACTGCGTTCTCTCTTCCAACGCAGTCTCCCCAAAATTCAATAAGATTTTTGCCGCGCTTGAAGTTTGACTGCCGTCGGTAACACGAACAATTTTATAAGCGTCAAAGTATTCCACCTTGAAACCGAAACTCTCGGCAAAGAATCTTAGCGGCAGCATTAATTTTTCATCGTTTATATAGCAGTTTACAGCGTCTTTGACCGCTGTTCCGTTCACGTAAACAGGAGTTGAGGCTCCCGGAAGGATTGTTATTATTATATCCCCCTTACTGAGGGTTGCACCGAACACAGTTTCGTCCCAAAAGATTTCCGCCCCCACGCTTTCCGCCAGCTCACGGACAGGAATATAAGTAACGCCGCCGAGTATTTCGGCAGGCGCGGCAAGCCTGTCATCGTTTACGACTATCATAACATAGTCGGTTTTTACCGCATAAGCGGAGAAGGACATACAAAGCGAAATAAACACTATTATTAATACGCCAAAACAGAATTTATTTTTCATATAATCACCGATATAACAATTTTACAAATTATGATTAAATTCACACAATAACTTTATCACACCGGTCATAAAAAGTCAACGCACTATCATATTAACTAAACGGATTTTAGCGATGGGATTTATTCTTTTCGCGTGGTTATTAAGATATTGAGTCCGTCGTTTTCCATAATAAAATCGCAGCTGTTTGACTTCTATATAACTTTCTGAAAATTTATCAGTTTATCTAAATATAAGTACAAAAAACTTGTTAAAATTAATTTAAACAATTCCGGTTAAGCAATTTTTAAATCTTGACAATTTACATCGATAAGAGAGTATATTAATTAATAATAGAAATATTTCTGAATATCTACACAACTAAGAAATTTAATATTTATCTATAAAATATTTTTAACAGACATGTTTACTAATGACTTTATAGTAAATGGGGTAGTTTCGCTTAGTTTTGCGAGACCTTTTACATTACTGACTGCTATATTAAAATTATGTGATGGATTTTTCATATTAGAGGAAGTATAAATTTTTAAATCATTTGTTCTAATTAATTCTGATATGCAAAAATTTAAAATATCAGAAACAGAAGCATCATAAGTTAAAGAAGCTTCTTCCAAAAAGTTATATAAATCATCTTCAATTTCATAAGTTTTACGTATTCTTTTTTCTCTTTTAGAGAATTTGTTATTTAAAAATTTATTATTCATCATTCGTTATGCCCCTTTTATGACCTAATATTACAATAATTTATAAGATGTCTTTTTTCATCCTTACCGTATTATATAATATGTTGTGATATAAGTCAGAACAAACTAGATAATTTATATCTAAAGCAGATAAAGTAATAAAAATTTTTTATAAATATTCAATTTAATTTAACTATTCCAGGCAAAACTCACTTAATATTGAGTTCTTACTCCTACCAAAGGCGTTAAACGTTTCAATAGAATGGTTATAAAGTAATTGATTGTTTATTACTCTCTTATTTTTACAATAACATATTTATTATTAATAAAACATTCACTAATTAGGTAGGTTTAGCAAGCCTCGGTAGGGAGGACTTTGTCCTCCTCGTGAGGTGCGCAGCCGCGGTTATATATAATAATTATAAATATCGTTTCACCAAAAACACACTTAATTATTCTATAATTGCTTACTTTGATGCGCCAGGCCCTGTTTCGCCCGCCGAGCCCGGGCGAGATCGTCTTCCCTAAAAGGGAAGACGATTAAGTCAAACCTATATAATAACATTTATAACAAAAAATGACGCTATAGCAGTTTTAGCTGCTATAAGCGTCATTTTAAAATATATTAAAATATTATCCCGATTATCTGTATGAGTAGCCGCCTTTTATCATTACTATAACATCATTACTGGCTGTGAAACCTCTGCCGTCGTTCACCGGAACAATCAGCATATGATTCGACGGCAGCTCTGTTCCGTCCGGCAAGTCATAACCATAAGTCGTGTCGGCTATTCCGCCCTTCTCTGTCCCGATTACCACACCGCTTCCTTTTCTCAGAATAAATTCTGCCCCGGCGTCAAATATAACCGTTTGTCCTGCATCCACATTTACAACAGAAAACTTCTCAGAATATGAATCCGAAGTCCCGCCTGACATCTTCTGCTCAACGTATGCTTTAAGCTGCGGCACCACCACATCAACTATATAGCTCTTTGTAACCACAGGGTCGTCTGTGTCCCCCGGCTCAGCCAATACCAGCGTTGCGCCCAAAACTGAGAGAATCGCCGCAACTGCAATAATCATCTTTAACCACTTATTTTTCATTTTCACGCCTCCTTTTCATATGTGTATATAACCGCCGTTCATTTTTTATTAATCCTCCAAACCAAAGCTGATGCTTATGGCATGGTTAACACGGTTCATCAGTCCATCGTCAAGATGACCAATTTTCTCTTTAAGACGTTTTTTATCTATAGTCCTAATCTGCTCAGCCAAAACAACCGAGTCCTTTGACAGCCCGTAGCCGCCTGCGTCCAGTTCTATATGCGTGGGCATTTTAGCTTTATTAAGCTGCGACGTTATAGCCGTTGCAATAACGGTTGGACTATACTTGTTTCCGACATCGTTTTGAATAATCAAAACAGGCCGTACTCCTCCCTGCTCTGAACCTACAACAGGGCTTAAATCAGCATAATATATATCTCCTCTTTTTACTACCAAATCAATTCACACTCCGCAAGTTAAATTCCCGTTTATGTCTTTGGTAATATTTTATGCTGAGAGACCTGTTTTTGTTCTGTGCTGCAACCGGACAACTTGCGGTAATGAACGGTTGTTTTATGTACAGGTCAATCTTTGAAAGGACTGTCCAAAAGGTAATTATGAACGTCTGCGACCTTGCCGCCCCTCATATATACCCTCGGAATTCTCTTACCAATGACACAAAGGATTTCATAATTTATTGTCCCCATAATGCTCGCTATATTCTCAATGGGTATTTCTGCGCCCTCTGAGCTTTTTCCGAACAATATGACCTCATCACCGATATTTATATTATTAACATCTGTGACGTCAATCATACATTGGTCCATACAAATATTTCCGACCTGCCTGCATTTTTTGCCTTTTACTATCATTTCTGTCTTATCTGAAAGGATTCTTGAGTACCCGTCTGCATATCCAATAGGCACAGTAGCGATTTTTGTTTCATTATTTTTTGTTTTAAATTTTCTGCCGTAGCTTACAGACGTTCCCTTTTCAACCGTCTTAATATTGGTTATCTGAGCCTTCAGCGACATAGCCGGTTTTAAGTTTAAAATATCTTTTGATACAAAATCACTCGGCATAAGCCCATAAAGTATTATACCCGGTCTGACCATATCCATGTGAAATTCCGGAAACCTCATCAGCGCCGCGCTGTTACAGCAATGACACAGCGGAACTTTTACCCCCGCTTCCCTTATCCTGCTGCACAAGGTGTTAAACCGGTTATACTGCAGCATTGTATACTCGTCGTCGTCATCATCTGCTATGGCAAAGTGGGTAAACAAACCGTCTATTTCCAAATACGGCAATTTTGAAATTTCTATAATTTCATCAACCGTCTGCTTATTTATTTTTTCATCCTCTGTGTATCTGAATCCAACACGCCCCATACCGGTGTCGATTTTAATATGTATTTTGCCGGCCTTATTCAGCTTGGCTCCGGCGTTTGACATCGCAACAGCCAACTCTTTGGTATAACAATTCGGCATTATATCGTTTTCTATTAACTCCTCGGCATATTTAGACGGAGTATTTCCCAAAATCAAAATCGGGGTATCAATACCGCACAGCCGAAGCTGAATAGCTTCATCCAAAAAAGCCACTCCCAGCGAATCAGCTCCGTTTTCAAGAAGCGTTTTTGCAACCTCAAGATAGCCGTGTCCGTATCCGTCGGCTTTGACAACTCCCATAATTTTAGGCTTATCACCGACATGTCTGCGTATCTCTTTTATATTATTTTCAATTGCGTCAAGGTCTATCTCAGCCCACGCGCGCTTTTCAGTAACCATAATTTTCTCCTTCAAAAAACATCTTTCAAATTAAACTGCCGTGTTCACCAGCCTAAAAGCCTCCGGTAACATTTCAACCAAATCAGTTGCTATAAGCCCGTGCTCGCCCTTGTCACGTCTTGCCAAATCCCCGGCCGCTCCATGGAGAAACACGCCGAGAACAGCCGCGTCGTAACCGTTAAGCCCTTGACCCATTAACGAGCCGATAACTCCCGACAGCACATCTCCGGTACCTCCGGTCGCCATTCCGGCATTGCCTGAGTTGTTAATATGTACGCCGCCGTCACTGTTGGCGATAACAGTGTCCTTTCCTTTCAGAACTACCGTTACGCCGAACTCCTCAGCAAAATCACGAGCGATTCCAACTCTGTCATTCTGAACCGCCTCAATGCTCAAGCCGCACAGCCGCGCCATTTCTCCCGGATGCGGCGTTATCACAACCTGGCACGATTTTCTGTTTTTATGCTTTCGCAAAATATCCAAATCTCGTGAAATACAGTTCAAACCGTCCGCATCAATGACAAAGTCCGTGCTTCCGCTCAGAAGCGAATCTATAAGCTTAGGAATATCATCATTATCCGAAAGTCCGGGACCAAAAACACAAACGTCACTTTTATTCAGTCTTCGCTTGATTTCGCCCAGAGCGTCGAGACTTATTGTGCCGCTCTCCTCCACCTCCGGCAAAGGAACCGTCATTGCCTCAGTGAGCTTAACCGCCATAATCTGCTGCTGTGATTCGGGAACTCCCAAAGTAACCAAACCGCTTCCGCTTCTAAGCGCTCCCATGCAGGACAAATATGCGGCTCCTGTCATACCGCGGCTTCCTGCAATAATAAACAACTTGCCGCAGTCGCCCTTGTTAGAGTCTTCATTACGAACCGGAATAAGGCTTTTATAATATTCCAGTCCGGTATAAAACGGAATCCCCATTCCCGGGATATCCTCAGATATATATACCACCGCCACCGCGGTCTTATTTGAATGCGAGATACTTAATGCGGCGTTAACCTTCATTCCTCCGAATTTAATAAACGGCTTTCCAAGCTCGTCGTGGCAGACCTCTATATCTGACAGCGAAAATCCCCTGACGCCGCTTCCCAGAGCTTTTGAAAAAGCCTCCTTAGCCGCAAAGTGGCCGGCTATAGATTCATAAAAACCTTTAGCCGCAGACCCTTTTGAGACAAAATAATCCGCCTCGTTTTGGGTAAACACCCGCCTTATAAACATTTCAAGATTTTTCATTTCACGAAACCGTGAAATTTCTATAATATCTATTCCAATCATATAATTCCGCACCTTTGACAAGCATAATTTTTAGTCCAGCACAACCTTCTGCGGATTAAACTTTTTAAAACCATCACGGATTTTCTCGTTAGGGTTAAATAACAGCATCTTTCCGCTTCCGTTTTCATTATACACTGCAAAATACAATTCACTGCTGTTTTTATCAACACAGGCATATACCTTTTGATAAGACTGGTTATTCATATATCTCTCAAAATCAGGATGAGAACGCTTCGCCATTATCTCAACCTCTCTGGCGTTGAACTCGGTCAAACGTTTTCTCTTTCTGACATTAACTATAGCGTCCACATCAAACGAGCCGTTGGTAAAACAATACTCATACTCTAAATTTACTGATGTTATCAGCATGTATAAGAGATAAATCAGACCGCACGCAACTATAAAAATTATAAATCCCATAAGCGGTATAGAAAACATCAGCGCCCCTAAAACATATATAACTAAAAGAGCCCCGATGATACCTGCCAAAATGATTAAATAATCCTTGCTGTCACGTTTTTTCTTTACCAATTGTTCCACAAAAATATCCATTAAATTGCCTCCTGTTTGTGTTTCATATTTTATCAGACGAATGTTCTGATGTCAAGCCGCCTATTCGGCAATAGGTATGTTCTCAGCGCCTATACCGCTCACGCCGCTCAGTTTCAGTTTACCATCCGCATCGTCACCGACAGCATATATTGTTCCGTCATAGTTAAGTCCCAGGGTATGGCTGTTTCCGCAAGCTACTGACATAACATTTGCCCAAAGCGAAACAGAACCCTGATTCTTATCGTTAACACCCTTAGAACTCGTCTTTCCGTCAGCGTTTACATAGACAATATACTGAGAACCGACTGCCGCCGACACTATATTTTTAACTCCTGAGGTATCACACTGGCGGTAGCTGTTATCACCGACAGCCACAACAGAGCCGTCATATTTTACCAATACAGTATTTTTTTCTCCGGTCGCTATAAATGCAACATCGCTTTGGCCTGCAACGTCACACTGTCCATGGCTGTTCCAGCCGACAGCAAGCACAGTGCCGTCGTTTTTCAGACCTATCGTGTGATTGCCTGACACTGCAATCTGAACTATATCAGTCCATTCCTGAACATCACACTGACCGTACTTATTGTTACCTCTGGCAATAACTCTGCCGTTAGCTTTAAGCGCCACAGTGTGTCCCTCACCTGTGGCAACTGACACAATATCAGTCCAGCCCGACACATCGCACTGACCATACTCGTTGTTACCGACTGCAATAAGATTTCCATCGTATGTAAGTCCAACAGTATGGTTTCCGCTGACCGAAACTCCTATAATACCGGACCAATCCTTAGTTTCGCACTGACCGTAGCTATTATCCCCGAACGACAAAACCTCGCCGTTTTTCTGAACAACTGCGCTGTGGTTGTATCCGGCCCCAATCAATCTGCCATACATATTCAATATTTTTCTGACGTTAACAACACTTTGCTTATATTTTCCGCTTTTATGAAAATATTTTAAGGCTTTCTGATATTCATGTATATTCATATAAGCCATTGCCGTTGAATAATCAATCTCATGTTTCTCTGTGCCGAAATAGACAAACTCCTGTTCCAGCTTTTCAAGAGTGGGCGCGGCGTTCTGAAAATCACGGTTTATATAATAATTCATTGCTGTTTTATAGCAAAGCTGACGCGCCGAAAAATATTTCTGAACTCCCATTCCAACGAACGCCAATATACAGCATCCAACAATGACCGAAGCCCAAATTATAAGTTTTTTGTTGGCAGACATTCGCTTTTTCAGTTCCGTTTTTTCTTTGGTATCCTTGATAGCTTTGGTCAGTCTAAGCCTCAGCCAGTCCTCGCCCAAAGCATCCTCGGTTACTATATCATTATCAAGTTTTTGCTCTGAATTTATCCAAATGCTTCCGTCGTCAAACAATATTTTTGAAACCTCAACAAAAACAGAACAGGTTATATCCGGAACCTCAACCGTTTGAGAATTACCAAACACAGCGTTGGGTTTTGCGTCAACATTTATATACGGAATATTTCTAAGCTGTACACAAAGATTAAGCTCCGAATCAAAACAACCTGCATTAAAATATACCGACTTCACCGTTTTTCCGCAGTTATTATATAGTTTAAGCTTCATGACGGTCTTTTTGCTGTCGCGCAGTATCTCGCTTGTATCAATATATACCGGAGCTTTGCCGCGGTTTTCATATTCTGTACGTTTTACCACTTTATATGTTTTTTCCGCCATATAATCACCTTTATCAACAATCTATTTATATTGAAACAAAATAACATAATTATACTTAGACATTATACTACAAACTTCAGCAAAATGTATTACAACACTGTTAACTCTGTTATACAAATCAAAAACAGGCATGCAAAATATATCCTCAGTTTCCATTATATTATTAGCCTGGAAATATTGAGTAAATAAAAATAATATGATATAATGATACAAAAATAACTGTAAAGGATGAGAGACCATGAATATAACAGAAGCGATAAAAAACAGAAGAACAATCAGAAAGTTTGAACAAAAGCCGGTCAGTAAAGACGACTTAATAAAACTTATCGATTTAACCAGATACGCGGCATATGGAGCGAACCTCCAGCCGCTTAAATTCGCGGTAATGGATAATCCGGATGAAATATATCCGCTGACACGCTGGGCGGCATATATGACGGAATGGGAACCGGCGCCGAACGAAAGGCCGCTTCACTATATAGCCATACTCGGTGACACAAGCATTAAGAAAAATTTTGAAACCGACGCCGGAGCGGCAATAACAACAATGATGCTGGCGGCTGAAGAAATGGGACTGGCAACCTGCTGGCTAGGGGCCATAGACAGGGACAAAATTAAAGAAATGCTCAAAACTGACTATCAGGTATTATATTTGCTTGCCGTAGGCTATCCCGCTCAAAAAAGCAAAATTATTGATATTGAAGACGGCAGCATAAAATATTTTGAGGACGAAAACGGAGTTATAAATGTGCCGAAACGTTCTCTTGACGAAATTAATGTTAATATATAGTTAAGGTTTTGAGACTAAAACAGCTTCCGCTTTTGGAAGCTGTTTTATAATAGTTTAATTAATTATTGGAAAATATTACAATAAAGCGAGCAGAAATGTTAATAACATATATGATAAAATATAGTGCAGCAAGCATCGGCAGAGCTGTGACCACACTTTTTTAAAGTGTGTGTGATACAAAATGGCTTGATTGATAAAACTAAATAGTCAGACTTAGTTGTGATGTGCGTACGAAGTACGCCGCGTGAGGCGCGCAGTTGCAGAAAAGTATATTATAAAAATGTTTATTACAAACCATACTAAGTATTCGCGCTTCGCGTGTGGAAATTCACCTAACGCGGCGTGTCTGCAAGCTATACATCACGATTAAGTAATTTATTATATGACAACTAAGTTAATTATTGGCATTTATAGTTTGTATGACATACACTTTTAAATAAAAGTGTAGCCAAAATTTACATTGTAGGCTAACCAAAACAGGCCACTTTGTATCACACCCCATTCCAGGCGGGGTCACAGTCACAGCTACTAGCGTTCACAAAAAACACCTTGAATTTTTCTGTCTGTTTATGTTAACATTCCATTTTCTTCATGGATATAATAATAGTTGCTGACGTAAAAACACTTCTATAATGAACACAACTATGGATAATAAGATTATATTCAAATATGTCATTTAATATCTGTAACGATTTACTCCTAATCAGAAACAAATTTCTATTAAACAAATCTACACTCTGTCTTTCTTAATTCACATTTTTTAATAATAATATTTCCTGATTATCAATTTAATCTATTGAACAGAACTTACATCATATTGCATATATTGCTCTCCGTCCAATGTCTTCCAGCGAAACACTCCGTCCTCCAAAATCATATAAGAAGTCTTACTGTTTTCTTTCGGAATCGACACGGAACCGGGATTCATATAAAAATATCCGCCTTTATCCACACATTTTGGAACATGTGTATGACCGCAAAGCAAAAACTCGCCCTTTTTCAAAGACGGCGGATTATCCTCTCCAAAATGGTGACCATGGGTGGCATAAATTGTTGTTCCATCCACAGAAAGCAAAGCATACTCCGCCATTATTGGAAAATTTAAAACCATTTGGTCGACTTCAGTGTCACAATTTCCCCGAACGCACAGCAAATTTTCTGACACGCCGTTAAGCATAGCGATAACGAGTTTTGGGTCATAACCTTTAGGAAGGTCATTTCTGGGGCCATGGTATAGAATATCTCCCAGGAGTAAAAGCCTATCGGCTTCCTCTCTGTCAAATGCTTTCAGAAGCTTGCTGCAATAATATTCAGAACCATGAATATCGCTGGCTATCATTAGTTTCATATATATCAAACCTTTCTATTTTTATATTTTAAAAGAATCTTTAAAACATTTTAGCACAAAGGGTTTAAAAATACAAGAATTAAAGTGCTAACGATTAATTTTTAGTCAACAGTTTTAATCATCAGATAAAAATACAATGTTTCAACGAAATTCGGCAGGGCGGCACAGCCGCCGCGTTAGGTGAGTTATCATCGCACGCTTGCGTGCATATACTATTTTACTATTTTACTATCTTACTGTTTTATATTAACTTTTATTTTCAATATATACCGCGACTGCGCGCCTTACGCAGCGTACTTCGTACGCACATCACAACTAAGTCTGATTATTGACATTGTAGGTATATCAATACAAATCAATTTGTATTACACACACTTTAAAAAAGTGTGGTCACAGCTCTACCGATGCTTGCAATAAACCCCAAATATTTATATCTAATTTTTGTTCATAGGTATATTAGGATTGTATTCAAATAAGTCGCTTGGTTTACACTTTAGTATTTGACACATTGCATCTATGTTGCTATATTTTATAGATTTTGTCTCGTTATTTACCATCTTACTAAAGTTTTGATAACTCATGCCTAATTGCTTATATAACCAATATTTTGTATGTCCGCAATTTGTAAATTTTAAACCATTTAAATTCAAAAATATAAATTAACTTACCTATGAGATAAAAGTGGTTATTTCAACGAACATCGGCAGGGCGGCATAGCCGCCGCGTTAGGTGAGTTATCATCGCACGCTTGCGTGCATATACTGTTTTACTGTTTTACTGTTTTATATTAACTTTTATTTTAAATATACCGCGACTGCGCGCCTTACGCGGCAGACTACGTCTGCCCTACCGATGCTTGCCGCATCATCGGCTATTTATTTTTTAACTTGTTAATAAAACCTATAATCAACAATATACTGCTCTCATCAAGTCCTTTTAATTCTTTTATTGCTTTTTGCATTAAAATTGGATATTCCGCTTCCTCATCAAAAAACTCCTTCGGTGTTAATCCAAAATATTCGCAGATATATACAAATTCTTTTATAGACGGTAAAGTATAACCGGAGGTTATTTTATTTATATATCCCTCACAATGCCCTAATTCAAAACTTAATTGCCGCTCAGATAAATTTTTCTCTATTCGCAACTTGGTTATTCTATCTCTTAAAAATTTTTCATAATCCTTATTTCCCTCATACATGGCAATACCTCAAAACTATTTTATATTTTTGTCTCACATAATCATAATACAAAAATATAATCAATATATAGACTATTACATTAGATAACCTATAAGTCTATACATTCGGAATTTTCATCTGTAATCCAAATAAAACTGTACAGTTTTAAGGATTATAAAAAATATAAAACTTCTCTAACAAAAAATTTATTTATTATAAAAAATCACAGCATAAAAAAATGACCCGATATATCGGGTCATTTTTATTATAACTAACTATTTCGTATAGTGAACCGGAGTCCAATCCCCAACATAATCCTCAACGGTTGGAATTTTTTCTGCCACTCCGTTTGGATTATCAGTGCCAACTGTCAAATCAGTTGTCTCACCTGCATTGTGAACATAGTTTATGAACACTCTAGATAAACTTAATTCACCGCCCATGGTAGCCCAGCTGCCAGGTTTTTCCACTCCGTCAAGAGTCGTGTTATTAAAGAACATTGCTGAATTCGCTCCGCCCCAGTTTCTTCCAAAATCACCTTTTGCAAATTTCATACCAGGCATACTATTCTTCTTAATAGTACAATTATTAAAGAAATATCCCGGATCCGTTACTGATGATGTCTTAGAAGCCGCAATATGACCTCCGCTCTCAACATCTGAATATCCATACCAAACAAGGTCGCAGTTTTCAAACGCCACACTGTTTCCGCCGAATATATAATCTGTGTTTCCATAGATTTCACATTCTTTGAAATATCCTGTGGAGCCTGTATACAAAGTATCCTGACTTGATACTATTTTACAACGGTAGAATTCCGAGTTCATGCCCTCAGTAGCTACCGCTGCAGCTCTTTCGGTTGAATTCTTGGTGGTAACGTCAACGCCGGCTTTTCTCTCAAACATCTTTTCATTCATTTCAACACCGTCAGCCAATTCTTCTTCTGTTACATACTGGTTGAACGTGTTCTCAAAATCAATGTTCTCAGCCAGGAATCCTGAACCCTTATCTGTTATATAAAGGGTTGGACCCCACTTTGAAGCTACACCCTTAGAAATCTTTGCCGCAGCATAGTCAGCATTATAGAATCCGCCGTTTAATGAATAATAAACATATCCTATGCCGTAATAACTTGTGATAATTGGTCTGTTTGATTCGTCAGCGCTCTTCAAAGTAATATTGCTTTGGTCGATAATAACCTGACCTTTATATGTTCCCGGGTCAATTACTATTGTAACCGGTTTGTCGCCTTTATCAGCCATCATGCGAACTGCAGAAACCGCTTCATTAACGGTTTTATATTCCTTGTCTGCACCTACGTATAATGTATCTGTATACGGAACATCCACGTCGTTCTTTATAAGAAGAACATTTTTAAACGGATTTTCATCTCCGCCCGGAAGACTATATGTTGATGACAGATTTGATAATGTATATCCTGACGGACCTTCCACTACTGTTACATCATACACTTCGTTTGTTAATAATTTTGCGACAAATGTACCATCGCTGTTTACAGTTACTTCGTCATAAGGCGCTGCTTCACCCTGTTTTGTGAACGCAATCTTAACAGCGTCAGAACCTGTGTATACTTCATTCTGATTTCTCATATCATCAGAAAATGTTGTATAAAGTGTACCTGTAACCTCAACATCTTCTATCTTAACAAATTTAATATCGTGAGACTGTTCATATCTGTTTTTATTCACAGTAACTGTGTTTGACACTGTTGTTGGGCAAACGCTGTCTACTCCCTGAACAGATATACTATAGGTTTCGCCCTTTGTTAATGTTGCCTGATATGTTTCTGCATAATCAACTGTCACAACATCAGTGTTGTCATTAACATTTGTGAAAACTATTTTAGCAGCGCTCAGGTCAAGACCTGTGCTGTTTGTCACATTACCGGTAATTGTTTTATCAGGCGTCTCGTCGTAATATTCTATAAAGACAGCATATACGTTTTTATTTGAGCCTCCGCCGTAAGTGTAAACCGGTGACAAATCGTCTTTGCTGACATCAGCTGTAACGGTTGAAATGCCCTTATCGCATATTGCCGAACCTATAACATTACCGCTCTGCGAAATATACTGTGTTCTTCCTTCACCGCCGTTTCCGTCAAATACGACTGTTACCGTACAAGATGTTTCAGGAGTAATTTTAACATATCTATTTGTTTGGCTTCCCGAGCCGGCTTTTAAAGATTTAGTAAAGTTATATTCCACTCCGTTAGTGTGTGTATACTTAACATTCTTGTTTCTTTCAAACACCTGATTAGGACCAACCTCTGCTACTCCTGCAGCAACGGCTTCCGCACCGTTATTTGCAGAATAAGCTTCTAACGCCTGACTTACTTCAGGGTCGTCAACTCTCCAAATAATATCATTAGGAAGGTTAGGATTAGGTGTAGCAGTTGAAACTGAAGGGCTTGCAGATGGCTCCGCAGGTGTCGCTGTCGGCTCTGACGGAGTTGAATATACAACGCTTACTGTTACATCCTGATCAGGCATAACAAACGATGCGTTAGAAACTGTGATATTGCTTCCGTCTTTTCCTGTAACCGTTATATTAGCCACATCGCCTGTATTATTAGGTTTTGTATTAACTACTACTGTTGCACCTGTTAAAAATTCATACTCGTTCGGCTGTAATGTCGGAGCTGCTGTAGGATCTGCTGTTGGAGCCTCTGTTGGCCCAGCTGTTGCGCTTGGCTCTGCTGTCGGTGCTTCTGTTGGTGCAGCTGTTGCGCTCGGTTCTGATGTTGGAACATTTCCTGCTGTAGCAGTTGGCTCTGCCGGAATATCTCCGTCAGGTGTTACCGCAACTCTAACATAGTTGAACGGAATAATTGGTGCATAAATATATACTTCAGTTCCGGCTTCAATTACTCCCTCGGTTGTTCCGGAAACGTTATTCTTTCCGTCCTCGGCGGTACTCGTCAAAACATTTATGTCATCACCGTCTGCTCCGGCTCTTACATATACGCTTCCTTCATCGGCTGTTCTCATTGTAAATGCTTCAACCGTTACTCTTCCGGTAACCGGCATTACAATTTTTAACGCTCTGTATGATAAATCACCATTAATTTCACCGGCTCCGCGCATTACCATATCAAAGTTTAACCCGATTTTTATTGTATTTGATGAATCTGCAAACACTGTCAAACCCTCGTTGCTGAATGATTCTCCAACTGTTATCTCATTACCTGTGAGGTTATCAAATGTCCACTCGTGAACGCCTTCTTCTGTAACATTCTTAATAATATGAGCAGAATATTCAGAATCCTCTGCCAGTACAGCTTCGCTGTCTGCTGTAACAGCTTTTGAAGTTTCTAATGTTCCTGTTCCGCCTTCTACATTCAAAACTGCTTTATGGCTTACAGGTTCAGGTTTTGGCGTTGCTGTCGCAGCAGCTTCACCGAATTGTGCGTTTACTATTGTGTCCGCCGCTGGCATCTCAAAGGTGTAGTAACCCTGATTTCCTGATACTTCTGTAACTGTCGTCTCAGGAGATGTAAACACCTTTATACTTTCTGCTGAAGATTCTGCAACCGCTTTAACCGTTACTTTATCTCCTGCCTTTAATCCATCAAGACTGTCAACCAATTCTTCTGTTTCTGCTGCTGCAGCCTCTGCTGACGCTGCTGATGCAGACGGTTCATATGAATATCCATACAGTGTGCCTGTTGTTCCTCTAGCCCACAGCAAATATTCACTGCCTGCACTCAAATCAAAGGTCTGCGTTCCAAATGCGTAGGTCTTTTCATCATTTATTTCAGGCATTTCCATAATGCCGCTTACCTGGCTATATGAACCATTATCGTTTTGTGAAAGCTTAATATCCTTACCATCGCCTGCGCTCATAACGTCAGGATCGCCGTTTGTTACCTGTCTTCTATAATAGATTGTAAACTTTCCGTCTTTTTTAGGCGCTATTATCAGCGCAGTGCTTCCGCTTTGCTCCTGTAAAGGCTCTGAAGGATTTGCCGCCAAACGGACTTGCATATTATGAGTAAACGGCTTTCCGCCTATCATTTTGGTAGCGGGCTCGTTATTTTCAGTATATTCAACTATTGTTGTTCCAAAAGTTCCGGTAACACTGATATTATCATCATTGGTATATACCGAACCTGCCGCAGACGGCGTATCACCTTTAACTACAAAATCTGTTGCTCCTGTCACAGGGGTTTCAGGCGTTGCTGTAGCCGGTGCGTCCGTTGGCTCTGTTGGTTCCACTGTAGGTTTAGAAGGTTCTGCCTGTTTAACTATCTTCAAAGAACCGCCTGTAATACCCTCAGCTACTTTTACTGAATATGTAACATCCGGATTCTGAGTTGGCGTTGCTGTAGGTACAGCTTCGCTTGTTGCCGTCGGTACAGGTGCAGTTGTAGCTGTTGGTACAGGCAAAGCTGTAGCTGTCGGCACAGGTGCAGCCGTTGCCGATGGTACAGGTGCAGCTGTTGCCGTTGGTTTTGATGGATCAGCTGTCGGAGCCGGCGAACCTGTTACTGTCGGAGTTGAAGTCGGCTTAGTCGACTCAATATATCCGGCATAGAAGCTCATTGCTTTTGTTATCTTTGTAGTGTCAAAATTAAACGGAGAAATAGTATCCGCCTTATCTGCCTGTTCCTTTGACAAATACCAGCCTACGAATTCTTTGCCGTCCATTGTCGGATCAGCCGGTCTCTTGGCTGACGACAGATATGTATTTTTTGTTACTGAAACTGACTTATATAATGAAGATCCGTTATAGAACTTTACAGTTACTGTGCTTGCCGGCGAGCCGTTACTGCCGCTTCCGCTTCCGCCGTTGCCGCCTATAATTGTGTTATTCGGCTTTGTTTCATCGTTAGGATTCACAACATTATCAGTATTTGATTTAACATTTGCATTTGCGGATAAATTAACTACATTTCCCGAAATCTGTGAACCTGTAATTGTAACGTCTCCGCTCGCCTGACCGGACACTACAACACCTTTAGCAACAATACCGCTCAAAGTGACTCCACCGGTCTTTATAATTATCAATCCACCTACATACTCAGGGCCATATGTTCCTGCCTCTGTTATATACAGCTTTATCATATTGTCTATTATCTTTACAAACTCGGCTCTTGATATATAGTCTTTAGGACGGATTGTACCGTCTTCATAACCGCCTATATAACCTGATGATGTCATAACGCCAACATAACCAGTTGCAAAATCAGAAATATTTTGATAGTCTGCATATTGAGTTATTCCGGCATTTGAGTTCTGCACCTGAAGTCCAAATCCACGAGCCAGCATAGTCATAGCTTCTTCACGCGTCATATAATTATTCGGAGACATTGTTCCGTCACCGTTTCCTGTCAGAACGCCTGCCTCAACCAATCTGAGTATTGCATCTGAATACCAGTCGCTTGCCGCAACATCCGTAAATGTGTTTGTTGCCTTATTTACGTATCCTATTAAATTCTGGGTTACCTGTGCAACTTCACCACGGGTAATCGCATCGTCCGGTCTGAAATATCCGCCGTCGCCTTGTATTACGCCGTTATCTGACCACTTATTAATATAACTCTCCGCCCAGTGTCCCTGTGTATCCTGGTACTCAGCAGCCGATACGACAGTAGCCATTCCAAGCGTGGTCATAATCATAGCAATAACTAATATTGCCGATATTCCACTTCTTAACTTTCTCATGTTCTCTCATACCTCCCATAAATATTTTTTATTTTAGAAAAATAAGATATACAACTTATAGTTATTGTAACATCTTTTGGTCGCAAAGTCAATATTTTATAGCAAATCACTTATAAAACATCTATAAACATACATAAATTATAAAATTCAACAAAATTTGTTGTTTGATTACTTTTAAACTTAGTTTAGCTATATAAAAATCAAAAACAAAAAACTGCAGCTTATGAATCAGCCGAATATTTCTGTTTTACATTAAATATAAAAGCCAGTTATATAATATTTTATTTATATAATAATGAAATTTCATCTTATAATGACTCTCAACTATTGTGTAATAAGTTTTAATCACGGAGAAAATCATAGTTTTCGCTTATCACTCATTTTTATTTCAGAAGTTTTCAACACAAAGCTTTATAATATCGGCGGGAATTGGATGAAATTTGTTTAGTTTAATCCGCTTAATACAGACTAAACCGTCAATAAAGTCCGTATTAATGCTTATCCGACGTAATATACTCATATAAACCGAACAGTTAAGAGTCACAGCTTTGCAATTTATATAAAAAGCGCCTTGCCGTTTAATAAGCGGCAAGGCGTTTAAAGTTAAATTTTGATTTTCTTTCAATACAACACTATAATTTGACAGAAAACTCAAATAAAGCGATTAGCTTCTTATTTTATTTCCGAATGAAGCTGCTGAAGCGATTTAACCTCTATAACTTTTTTATTCTTTACTTCTTTTATACCGCTCGAAGCCGCTTTTGCCGCTGCCATTGTTGTCATATATGAAATCTTTCCTTTGATTGCGGCCTTTCTGATATAACTGTCATCATGGATACTTGTCTGACCTGCCGGAGTATTAATTATCATTTGTATTTTACCGTTAGTTATTTCATCCAGCACGTTCGGTCTTCCTTCATGGAGTTTATTAATGCGCTCAGCAGGAATCCCGGCTTCTTTTATTAGATTATAAGTTCCGCCGGTTGCGATAATTTCAAACCCTGCGTCATGGAAATCCTGGGCAACAGAAACTACCTCTTTTTTATCCTTATCGTTAACACTTATAAACACTCTTCCTTCAAGCGGCAGTCTCGTTTGAGTTGCTTCCTGAGACTTATAGAAAGCTTCTCCAAACGTTCCGGCAAGACCTAAAACCTCTCCTGTAGACCTCATTTCAGGTCCTAATAAAGGATCGCACTCCTGGAACATATTCCACGGGAACACTGCTTCTTTAACACCATAATGCGAAAACTTTCCATGTTTAAGCTCGTCCAGCGGATACGGCTTTCCGGTAAGTTCTGCCGTCATTATCTGAGTAGCTATTTTGACCATATTTATATTGCACACTTTTGACACCAGCGGAACAGTTCTGGACGCTCTCGGGTTCGCCTCCAGCACATAAACTTTTCCGTCCTCAATAGCGTACTGCATATTCATCAGTCCGACTACGCCCATTTCCTCGGCTATCTTCTTTGTATATTCATTTATCGTCTTCACGTTTTCTTCCGGTATATTTAGAGATGGAAGTATGCAGGCTGAATCTCCTGAATGCACTCCCGCAAGCTCAATATGTTCCATAACAGCCGGAACAAAGGCGTGTTTTCCGTCAGAAATTGCGTCAGCTTCACACTCCATAGCGTGATTTAAAAATCTGTCGATAAGTATAGGTCTGTCAGGCGTAACTCCAACAGCGGCATTCATATAGCCAACCAAACTGTCAGAATCATGCACAACCTCCATACCGCGTCCGCCAAGCACATAAGACGGTCTCACCATTACCGGGTATCCGATTTTTTCAGCGACCTCTAAAGCTTCATCCACATTTACAGCCATACCTGCTTCCGGCATAGGAATTTCCAGCTTGTCCATTATATTTCTGAACCTGTCCCTGTCTTCCGCTAAATCAATAACTTCAGGTGATGTTCCTAATATTTTTACGCCGTTTTTCTCAAGCTCTGCCGCCAAGTTAAGCGGGGTCTGTCCTCCAAACTGCGCGATAACTCCTATTGGCTTCTCTTTCTTGTATATGCTGAGAACATCTTCCAATGTTAAAGGCTCAAAATATAGCTTATCCGACGTATCATAGTCTGTAGAAACAGTTTCAGGATTACAGTTTACTATTATAGTCTCAAAGCCCAGCTCTTTAAGGGCGAGCGCCGCGTGTACACAGCAGTAATCGAATTCTATACCCTGACCTATTCTGTTAGGTCCTCCGCCGAGTATCATTATTTTTTTGTTCTCAGTTACTTCATTGTTATTTTCACTGTTATAAGTCGAATAATAATATGCGCTGTCCGGCGTTCCGCTCACATGTATTTTATCCCAAGCCTCTTCAACCCCGATTTTTATTCTTTCATTTCTTATTTCATCTTCCGGTACTTCCAAAATTTTGCTTAAATACTTATCTGAAAAACCGTCCTTTTTAGCCTTTGTCAGCATTTCGGAAGACGGTAAATGTCCCTTTTCCTTTAAGAGCGCTTCTTCTTCATCAACAAGCTCTTTCATCTGTTCAATAAAGTAATGTTTTATTTTAGTTAAACTCCAAAGTTCTTCAACAGTTGCTCCCTTTCTAAGCGCTTCATACATTATAAACTGGCGCTCGCTTGTTGGATATGCGAGCATTTGGAGCAGCTCTTCTTTGGTCTTATCATGAAAATCATTGGCAAATCCTAAGCCGTAACGGCCTGTCTCAAGACTTCTGATAGCTTTCTGGAAAGCTTCCTTATATGTCTTTCCGATAGACATAACCTCGCCTACGGCTCTCATTTGAGTCCCGAGCTTATCCTCAACATCCTTAAACTTCTCAAAAGCCCAGCGTGCAAATTTAATTACAATATAATCACCGTCAGGAACATATTTATCAAGAGTTCCATACTTTCCGCACGGTATATCTTTAAGAGTAAGCCCTGTGGCAAGCATAGCAGACACAAGCGCTATCGGGAAACCGGTAGCCTTTGACGCCAATGCTGAAGAACGCGACGTTCTGGGATTAATCTCAATAACAACAATTCTATCGCTCACAGGGTCATGAGCAAACTGCACGTTTGTTCCGCCTATAACTTCGATAGTTTCTACAATTTTATACGCCTGCTCCTGAAGCCGCTTTTGAACCTCTTCGGGTATAGTAAGCATTGGAGCCGAACAGAACGAATCCCCTGTATGCACGCCCAGAGGGTCAATATTTTCTATGAAACATACGGTTATCATATTGTTTTCAGAATCGCGGACTACCTCAAGTTCAAGCTCTTCCCAGCCGAGAATAGACTCCTCAACCAAAACCTGTCCTACCAATGACGCCTGAAGACCTCTTGACACAACAGTCTTTAACTCGTCAACATTATAAACAAGACCGCCTCCGGCTCCTCCCATAGTATAAGCCGGACGTATAACAACAGGATATCCTAACTCCTCAGCTATAGCTAACGCTTCGTCAACTGTATAAGCAACAGCGCTTTTAGCCATTTCTATACCCAGCGAGTCCATTGTCTTTTTAAACTCTATTCTGTCTTCACCGCGCTCTATCGCGTCAACCTGAACGCCGATAACCTCAACATTATACTTTTCAAGCACTCCGGCTTCCGCAAGTTCAGAACACAAATTCAGTCCTGACTGACCGCCAAGGTTAGGCAACAAAGCATCCGGACGCTCCTTTTCTATTATCTGTGTAATACGCTCCAAATTAAGAGGTTCTATATAAGTGACATCGGCCGTGGTCGGATCGGTCATTATTGTCGCCGGGTTTGAGTTTACCAAAACTATTTCATAACCCAAATTTTTCAAAGCCTTGCACGCCTGAGTTCCCGAATAGTCAAATTCGCAGGCTTGTCCGATAATAATAGGCCCGGAACCTATTATCAGTACCTTATGAATATCGTCTCTTTTTTTCATCTTATTTCTCTCCTCTTTTATTATATTTTCCGAAAAACCGGCTGCCGCAAAAACTCTGTACAGCAAAAATACGCTGGAAACAGTTACTTTTACTTTAGCAAATAGAAGATTTTTCAGTTCGTTATGGAGCGCGATAAATCAAAGCGCTTTTTGCTCTTTATAGATTTACTTATTAGTTAATTTCAAAACTATAGAGAACAAAAATTTCTTAACTTATATAATATACAAAATTCATCAACAAGTCAACAAAAAGGACAAATTTTTTCAAAAAAATATTTATCTGCTAAAATCTCCTGTTTATGTAAATGTTATAAATTTTTATCGCCATAAATTTTTAAATTTCTTTTTACTTCCTATTATATTTGAGCGGACAACTTGAAAATAACAAAGATTTTAAATTAATATCAGTAAAACTTTCTGCATATTTCAAACTCAAACTGACTGAAGCAATTTTTTCATTTCACAAATACCTTTTTTCTGAGATTTAATAATTGCTTCAAGTATCGGAACGAGTTCTGAACAAATATCATAAAGCAACGCGTTCTGAGACATGCGGATTGCTCCCTCGTGGTGCGGAATCATCTCACGAATAAAGTCAGCATTGATATTATTTGTTGAGCAAGCATTTTTCATCTGAGTAAACATAGTACAGGTTATCTGACTAAAGCCTTTTTGATACAAACACAAATCTAAGGGCGTATTATCTTGTTCTCCGCATTGGCAAAGTATGTTTTTCATGTTATCAATACTCTTTGTTTGTTCATCTATAATATTTAACGCTATATTCTGAAGCGGAACGCAGGTGGTATACTGCAAAAGATTTTCAGACATTTCTATTGCCGCCAAATGATGAGGAATCATTTGAACAATAAAATTATGAGAAAGGCTATCCGTCAACTCCGCCTCTGTCATATTCTCAGTCATTTGTTCTAATATCTCATAAAAACGACACAAATACGCTTTAGCAACATTGCTTAATTTCCGCTCTGCCATATTTAAACCCCCAAAAAATTAAATTTTAACTATTTACATTTTATGAGAAGATACTAATTATGGTTCCTAACATAAAAATCTACAGACCTATTTACAATACTTACATGTTTAATTTACAGTGCCATACCTTACACCTCAACAAACCCTGTTCAACATTATATTTAATTATTCAATCTTTCTGACTTATATCACAACATATAATATAAGTTTTTAGCTGATTTAATTTTTATAATCTGTCAATCGACTCTATAAGAATATTAATTTTATCTCCGTAAAAACTATCTTTGAGGTGAATAATATGTATGAAAATTTAAATCAGCTTATTAATTTAAGTTCCAGCAGCAGGTCATATTTTTTGTCGCTCCCTGTTAATATACAAATGAAACTCCATAATTGTTCAGAACATATTCATACGGCATATGACTTACACAAATATGCAGATTTCTACTCAGATAAGTTATAAATTATTTGAGTGCATTTATTAATCTAAACCCAACATTCAATGAGCCTTACTGCTGAATCCAAAGTAATCATTCTATTAATTGCTGGAATAATAAAAAAACGTGTTTTACCTAACTTTTTTACATTTTTCATTAAATATATTTTATATTACAGGAAACAAAAAAATATTGAGTTAAACATTTGGATATTTGAAAAAAGTTTAATATGATAAATCAGAAATTTATAAAATTACAGCATTGTTTTTATCTGATCAAATATCCGTATTTAAAAACCACATAAAGCTATGGTGCGCAAAATTTTGCGCACCATTTTTATTCTAAATTATTTTAAAATCTTAAACAACCTTTACAGCTTGCTGAATATTATTATTAAAACTTATACTCTTTTATCTTATTAATAAAAAGTTTTACCGCCGGAGAAAACGTCTCATACTTCTTTGTTACAATATACAAATCAACTGACATTTCAGGTATAATCGGACGAAATGTAAGATTCCTGCTTCCTTCCGTGTTTACAAGATTTGCAAGGCAAAGCGCATAGCCTATATCTTTTTCCACCATAAATGTTGCGTTATATATTAAATTATATGTTGCGACAATATTCATTGATGAATAATCAGTTCCAAACCACTCAAGATCCTGGTGACCCAAAAAGTCTGATTGGCAAAAATAAGAGGAAGATTCTTTACTGGGCTCTGATATTTACGAGATTGAACCGTCAGAACCATATTCATCGGAAGACCTAAACTACAACAATATTTCTTCAAGAGCAAATATAGAGCAGAGCGACAGCAATGCAAGACCATCTATTTCGGGAAACATTAAAAACTTGGATAAAATTGAAGAAATGCATAAAGCGGAAGAAACACTGCCGCAGGCAAGTTCAAGGTACACTTTGGCAGAAGAAATGAACAACAAGCTCACTGATTATTATGAGGCAGAAAATAACCCGGACACAAATGATACAGCAGAAGATTCCATTGACGAATTATTTGAAAATATACCTCTGTATCATTACTTAAATACGGTGTTTGCAAAAACAGAAGCTGAGTTTGAGGACAGCCTAATGAAAGGATTAAATGCGTCATACAACGCATTTATGAATCTGCCATACACAAGTTCAATGATGGGAGACATAGCTGTTGCTGAACCACAAAATGCTTTTGCTCATGAACCTTACGTATCTCAATTCAACATTCCTGGTAAGAACATAAAAATTTCAGATTCTCAATTTGGAAAAAAAGTTGGAAAACATGCTGAAGACTTTGGTTTAAATCCAAGTAATCCTGAAAGCAGATATTTAATTAGAAACAGAATAAATGAAATCTTTATACATAAAACTGAAATTCGACAAGGTTTATGGCGTGGTCAAGGTAAAACATTGCCAAATGGGGCAAATGCCTCAGGACAAGTATATTTTTATATACAAGATAAAGATGTTGTTGTAACAGATTTAAACGGAAACTTTATAACCATAATAAAAGAAGGTATAAATATCCCAAGAATAATAGATGCAGAAAAAATATGGCCTTAATTAAGAAAGGAGATACTTAAATTATGTTAAATAACGACCCATTTTTAGATTTTGTTATGCAAGAGGCTGAAAAAATAGGAAAGCTATTTTTAATAGATTCGGGTGAAGGTAATAGTTTTATAGATTCGGACACTGGTTGGGATGTAGAAGATTTAAGCGGATGGCTTATTAATCCATACGAAAGTGAGAAATTCATATCAGCACGCAAAAAAGGAACATTAGATATTGACTTTGCAAACTCTTACGTTTTCGCAAAGTGGACAAAGTCTGATAATGGAAATATTAAAATTACATTTAAAAGATATTAAAAACTGGGACAGAACTCCAATTAAATATTGGAGTTCTGAGTTCTGTTAAAAATATGCATAAATTAATTTTACTTACTATTATTCATAATTTTTTTTATAAAAAACCTATTAACTATAAGATTTGTTCATAATATTTTATCCTTTAAACAATCGCCTCATTTTAACCAATTAAAAAATAGGAGGAAAAATATGTGTATAAAATAATTAAAATTCGCAATTATGCAGCTACTCGAGATATTGAACTACAAAACCATAATACAAATACAATAAATTTATGTTTTGATGATTCTGCTGTTGTAAGTTATAATAATTTCGATTTTATTGAGGAAGGGACGGTATATGATTGTAAAATGGAACTATTGGGTAATTTTGAGCACACAAAAAGTGATTCTAATGTAATAGTTACTATTCTTGAATCAGATGTTCTAATAAGAAATACAAAATATCTTAAGGTTTCTATTGATTCAGATATTTACTACATTCTTATGTCAGACACAAAAAATTTTACTCTAACCAAATATATGTATTATCATTTTACAAGAATAGACTTGATTCAGGTTGACAATGTTATACATGGAGATTGCATTTAATTACAGTGCGGATATTATAAAAATAGTATTGCATACAAATGATACAGCATAAAATTCCGTTAACACATTATGGGTGACATATCTTATTATCATTACTTATATGCAATAAAGGCGGGAATGCCAACAGAGCTAGATATGCAGGAAATAATATTTGATTTTACAGGGTGTAAGTATATTATAAAATTATATGATATAATTCAGGAAAGCTTTGGCTTTCCTGACTGGTTTGAAAGGAATTGGATGCATTGTGGGATCTTTTAAGAGATTACGCAGAGTGCCCACCGATAGCTGTAAAGATAACAGGGATTGAAACAATGCCTAAAGATTTGCAGAACTATATGGATAAAGTGCTGGAAGTGTTTATCGATGTTCATGGTGAAGTCCCGCAGATACATTTTGAAGTAATATCATAAAGAAAATAAAAACGGCAAGACTTAATGAGTCTTGCCGTTTTTTGGTGCGGGTAAAAGGACTTGAACCTTCACGTCTGCTGACACTAGAACCTAAATCTAGCGCGTCTGCCAATTCCGCCATACCCGCATAGCTTATTTATTATAACAAAATAAATATGCTATGTCAAGAAAAAATTTTCTTTTTGTTTTTGAGCTAAATAACTATATATTTTTATATCTTATTTTATTCCTTTTACATATATCGTCACATGCTTTTTTGCATTATGTTTTTATAAGATTAGCTATATATAACAATTGTAACACCATTAAACAAACATTAATATATAAAAACAATCTGAATAATAAGATAAGATGCTGTCTTAGAACATATCATTATATAAAAAATATGAATCTATTAAAGATTAGCATATTTGACTTTTCTGCAAAACATTTACGTCTTATAGTATACAACTCACTCTTTCATAATCCAATTATCTCCTTCTTTTATTACTGTAGCCGATTGACATAAAGGCTGCATAGTATTTAAACCGCTCCACCACATAACCTTAATTATTTTTGCCCCGGTTGCCTGAGCATCAAAATTAACATCATAAACACTGCGGTTTTCTGTCTCAGCCGCAGGTTGACTCATTGTAAGCAGTCTGCCATTTGTATCGTATACTGCCGCAAACAGAATCTCCCCTTCAAATATAAGACCATTTAGTTCGATTATAATATTATTATCAGCTACACCAACACTTTGTATTTTCTGTTGAACCGTAGTTACAGAAACTTCCTTATCCATCTTCGTACGGTCCATTTCAAGAACAAGAATCCAAGAAGCTGCGTCGGGTGTTGTAAGAGGCCACCTAGGTATAGTTACTTCAACATCAATTGCCCCGGTTGTTTCACTGAGCGACGTTATCTCCAACTTAGGCGAACCGCCGGTTATGGTTACAAGAGTAAAATAGAGTAACTTATCCTCAAAAAAAGAGGCATCATATTTATTCCTATCAAAATAAAGCGGTATATTGTTATAGTGATATTCGTTAATATAATTATCAAGTTCTTCCACAGAAAAAACTTTCACTGATTGCGGACGGCTGTGATCATTCACCCCTACTATGAGTGAAGCGTTAACCCCATCTAACGGTTCGGGTGTTGGCTTAGGCATAAATTCCGTAGTTACAGTCGTTACTGAAACCTCTTTATTCGACAACGTCCTATCCATTTCTAGGACAAGAATCCAAGCCACATAATCTGATGGAGCATACAAATCATATTTAGATATTTCAACCTCAACTGAATCTGTCGTTTCACTAACCGATGATATCTCAAGTTTGGAATCAGCAACATTGGTGACATGATAAAAACAGAGAAATTTATCCTTAAAAAAAGTTTCATCATACTTATTTACATCAAATTTAATCGTAGTATCATTATAATAATTTTCATAGATATAATTATTAAGGTCTTCCACAGAAAAAACTCTTGTTTCATTCGGTTGATTCCAGTATTGACTGCACATAATTAAAGCATTAAAATCTCTGGATTCTGAATTATTTTTCTCTTCCGCTGATACCCCGCCAAAAATAATACTAAGTACTAATGTTATAATTATTGATAATACTATAATTCTTTTCATTTATTATCGCCTTCTATCTTATTTAAAAGTCAATACAATTTTATAATTCATAAAAATCCATATTTAAATCCTCGTATCTGTATTGATTATTTGCTGCTAAATCATGATTCATTGTCTTATTCCAAACAGGTTCTTTATTCCATTTACTATATTTGATATTACTCCTGTTTGAGAGATTTGTGTTTGCGGTGATTCAGTTGTGATTGCTGCTGTTTTTGTCTCTTCATCCCACTGTACATCGTAACCTAGATTTTCGGAGAGGAATCGTAGAGGCACCATTGTTCTGTCATTTGACATTCGGGCAGGAACATCCATACTCTCAGCTATACCATTTACTTTTGCTGTATTGTTATCGATTGAAAATGATACCTCTTCGTCATTTAACGTCGCGGTTGCTGTTTGGGTTGCCTCCTGCCATTCCACTTCTGCTCCCATTTTTTGAAACAAAAATCTCATTGGCACTAAGACTCTATCATCCTCTAGTATCGGCGGCGTATCAAATCCCAAAACTTCTTTATTTACCTCTACATATATATCGCTGTTTGGCACAATTTGCTCCATATCGCTGTATTTTAGTTTATAAGCATAAGTTTCACCGTAACATATTAATATTCCATCCTTTTGCTCCTCAATCCAACTAATTTGACTTTTAGGTTCCTCAGGCAAAGTAAATCTTGCCCAATAGACTCCGTCTTTTGAAAACGAAACATGTGGCGGAAACTTTTTTCCTTCATTTTTTTCACTTTCCCACATCTTTTCAATAGTTGAATTATCAAACGCCTGAAATATTTCCTCATTTCGGTTATCATAGTTTATAAAAAACTTACCGCATACATTTGTTGTGCGCATATCTATACCCTCCACCGCCACCTTTTTATCAGGCTTAAAATCCTTGGATATAATAGGATTTTGAAACAACTGTGGTCTAGTTGAATTTGGGTCGTTTTCTATTGTTGTATAGATAGTTGTTTCCCCATTTGAAATCGGAACACCTATTCCTTCATAGATTTCTTCCCATGTACTCAAATCTTGAGATTTATATGTTTTTAAATTAGCTAATGTAACATAACATACATTATCAATATATGACATTTTAATAATATATGTTTCATCAAATGAAATACTTTTAATATAATTAAAATCTAAATCGTAAACTAATATTACTTTTTGAATAGGCGTAACATAATAAGGTAGCACATTATCAAGTTGTGTACCTCTAACTAAATATTCCTTTCCTGTATTTATTATTTGTGTTGGTTCAGAACCATCGCCACCTCCAGGGAACATATATACATAATTTTCATGTTCATACATAATTTCATCTGAAATAAATTTTATATACTCCCAGTTTTCACAGTCCTTGCTTCTGTATATATCCACACCATTTGACATATAATTAATCTTTAAATATTCCATACCCGTATTATACAGACGAGGTGTAATATAACCATCGTCTGGAGTTTTAATATTTCTAAATCCTTCTACTACCTCCAAAGGCGGGTAAACTTCCAGTGCAAAAACTGATTGGCTTATGCTAATAACTAGAATAAGTATTGATACTATTATTTTTTTCATTTTTTATTTTTCCTCTCTTGAGATTTTTATGATTTTATATAAGCCAACTTTATGTCAATATATCTGTATTGATTATTCGTCCGCTAAATCATAATTTATTGTCTTATTCCAAACAGGTTCTTTATTCCATTTACTATATTTGATATTACTCCTGTTTGAGAGATTTGTGTTTGCGGTGATTCAGTTGTGATTGCTGCTGTTTTTGTCTCTTCATCCCACTGTACATCGTAACCTAGATTTTCGGAGAGGAATCGTAGAGGCACCATTGTTCTGTCATTTGACATTCGGGCAGGAACATCCATACTCTCAGCTATACCATTTACTTTTGCTGTATTGTTATCGATTGAAAATGATACCTCTTCGTCATTTAACGTCGCGGTTGCTGTTTGGGTTGCCTCCTGCCATTCCACTTCTGCTCCCATTTTTTGAAACAAAAATCTCATTGGCACTAAGACTCTATCATCCTCTAGTATCGGCGGCGTATCAAATCCCAAAACTTCTTTATTTACCTCTACATATATATCGCTGTTTGGCACAATTTGCTCCATATCGCTGTATTTTAGTTTATAAGCATAAGTTTCACCGTAACATATTAATATTCCATCCTTTTGCTCCTCAATCCAACTAATTTGACTTTTAGGTTCCTCAGGCAAAGTAAATCTTGCCCAATAGACTCCGTCTTTTGAAAACGAAACATGTGGCGGAAACTTTTTTCCTTCATTTTTTTCACTTTCCCACATCTTTTCAATAGTTGAATTATCAAACGCCTGAAATATTTCCTCATTTCGGTTATCATAGTTTATAAAAAACTTACCGCATACATTTGTTGTGCGCATATCTATACCCTCCACCGCCACCTTTTTATCAGGCTTAAAATCCTTGGATATAATAGGATTTTGAAACAACTGTGGTCTAGTTGAATTTGGGTCGTTTTCTATTGTTGTATAGATAGTTGTTTCCCCATTTGAAATCGGAACACCTATTCCTTCATAGATTTCTTCCCATGTACTCAAATCTTGAGATTTATATGTTTTTAAATTAGCTAATGTAACATAACAAACATCATCAATATATGACATTTTAATAATATATGAACCTTCAAACATAACTTCTGTCCTTATATAGTTAAAATCTAAGTCATAAATACAAAATTTCGCCTTATCGGGAACTGAGTTGGATGGTTTTGCATTATCATATGTTGTACGTCTAACTATATAATTTTGTCCTGTATTTATGATTTGAAATGGTGAGGACGGTTGAGTTGTTCCTGGAAACATATATGCCGCATCTTCATGCTCATACATAATTTCATCTGAAATAAATTTAATATACTCCCAGTTTTCACAGTCCTTGCTTCTGTATATATCCACACCATTAGACATATAATCAATCTTTAAATACTCCATACCCGTATTATATAGACGAGGTGTAATATAACCAACGTCTGGAATTTTAATATTTCTAAAGCCTTCTACTACTTCCAAAGGCGGGTAAACTTCCAGCGCAAAAACTGATTGGCTTATGCTAATAACTAGAATAAGTATTGAGACTATTATTTTTTTCATTTTTTTATTTTTCCTTTCTGGAAATTTTTTATAATTTTTATTAATGCTATGTTTAATCATTCGCCGGCGTATCGGATATAATAAGTTGATTCCTAAACCAGCCGTTATCTGCGGTAGGCATACAAATGCTAAAGTTTATAACATTGTTTCCAGGTTTTATCTCTCCTAAATTAAACCATCTCTCATATGAAGTATCATTATTTTTGGGGCTCAGCTTATACTCGCCGCGCCTTTTTACAACTACAGCTGAGTTGCAGTCAAGCTTATATGTCAGGTATCTAGTTTTTCCTGAATTATTTATAGCTAATGTATAATTTTCAATAACTCCCCAGTTTCCGAGAGGGACAGCAATATCATACGTACTCATTCCGCTCGGCCGCGTATCGGGCGTCGTGTTAGAAAGAAGGTCATTTGGCTTAAAGAAATACGGGATATTTCCTCCTTGATGTTCAATGAGCTTGCCGTTAGAATTTTTTGTCATATTGATAGATCTAATTTGAGTTCTGTTTACATCAAAAATCCATGTCTCTTTAGTTTTTTGATCATCCCACGCTCCGTCTCCGTAATGCGACGGCTTTCCGCTTTCGGGATTGGAATCATAATATTCCAACGGCAGCAGGTCGGATTGGACACCCACATCTATACAATACGGATTTTCCTGAGGATTCACATGTGTAGCCCATTCCTGCGTTTCACATCCATTTGGATTAGCATTGTTAACAGTTTTAACAGTTAAATTCGTTCCATCCGGATGGGTTGTATCAGATATTGAAAAATTCAAATTAGTATTAACTTGCGGCAGTGAAGGTGAAACACCTTTATGATGCGTGTCGAACACATAATTAGCCTCGCCGTTCCAGTTAATATTGTTTGGAGAGCCCTGGGTTCCTATATACGCCAAAGTATTAATATCAACTTCTCCGTCCACTGTAAAATCAATCATAACAAAAATAGGAGTTTCGCCATATCGTTCGCCAATTTGAGGATACTCGGCACCATATACATCATTATATATTTTGCTTAACCATAAATGATCATCTTGTATATAATAAGTCCTCGGAAGGTTATAATTAGTCCTTCTGCCATTACTACCAATAGAATTTATATTTACACCACCTAACCATTTGTAGTCAGCATAACCATTTATTGATGCCCATCCTCCAGATGACTCTGATATTCTGTCTGGTCTCTGCACTCCAATATTAGTAATTGTTATATTGGCACCGCCTGTTGACCAAAATTCGGCGTCCACCGTTATTGGACTACCAAGATCAGTATGGTGGTACATCGCAAGAGTATAATTACCTGAAGTCAAGCCCGGATTACGCATTAACCAGTTTTTATCACCTCTGCCATTTGCTATAAAATCTGAAGTTATTGTTTCAGGATTATTGGAAAATAGATACTTTCCGTCTCCAACCGGACTAAATTCCAACACATTGGACTGATTATTCATTTGTTTTGCCACAGCCGGATTTGGTCCTTCCCACAATAGAGTGCTGTCCGATGCATTAGCACCGTATATCCTTAATTTAGTGTATAACACATCGTTTCCCGCACTTGAAAGTTCAATATTGTTCAGCGTTATTTCCGTCGATTTACCGCTTAACGTTTGGATTGATCCATTTGCCTGTTTTTCATAGAAATTCTTATTATCCCATCCTAAATAAGGTACGATGCGAAAAACCTCATTTGTAGCGACAGTTCTGTTTATTGTAAATTTCAATGTATTTCCGGTTCCTAATTTGGGTCCCTGACCATCGTTGTATTCCAGTGAAGTTATGCTGCTTATACTAGAGAGCGGTTGTTTAACATTGATTCGCGCCTTAGCTGTCTTGCCGAGATACCCGGCAAAAGTAAGATAATAAGTGGTTCCAGCCTTTAAATTTACACCTATTTGCGGAAACTCATCAAATTTATACCTTGATACTGCAATACGCTTCGTTAAAGCCTCATCTTCGTATAATTCAAGAATAATGTCCTTATTTAATGATTGGGTTCCATTGTTATACGCTCCTGTTGTAAAAATATATTCTCCGGCTGTGCTTGGCGTAAATTTATATTTTGATATTTCTATTCCTGAAACTTCACTGTCATAATAATTATTTAAGGTCAAGGTCTCCGGTGATTTGCTAACTCTCAAATCCGCATGTACTGTATTTTTGCTATTTTTGTTGCTTACTTTGATAAAGTAATTTTGATTTTTATCTAAATTCAATGTTACCTTTGAAAACGTTGAACCGCCATAATTATCGTTTTTGGCAAGTAAAACCCCTAAATAATCATCGGCATATACCTCAAGCACCGTATCGTTTGCCGCTCCGGTTCCGGAATAAGGCGCTGTATAAATATCATAACTGCCGGTTGATGAAGGTATGAATCTGCGTATAACATATTTTCCTGCAGGAGCATTGATGTTTGCTTCGCTTCCGTCAACGCCAATTGACTCCGGCAGACCTGTAAAATATTCGATTTTACCGCCATACTGTTTTTCAATAATATTCTTTTCTGCCTCCGTCAGTTTTCTTATTATATCATTACCCGAATAGTCCTTCAATTTAGTAATAAATATGTTGAACTTACCAATTTCAACCTGGTTGTGCATTCTATAAATATAATCGCTTTCCTCGGATGATATCTCGTTTATATCGTGAAATGTATCCTTAAACGCCTGCCATCCGATATCCTGTTTGATTCTTAACATAACTGCCGTCATACCCATACCAAGATTGTCATATAATCCTTTCGCGAACATTTGATTATAACTGCTATAATTATCGCTGTTATAATAATTATATATATCGTCACCGGTGTAATATTTTTTTACACCCGGATCGTATATCTTGATGCCCGGCGTATTTTCTAAAACATAGCATGATTTCAAGTTTGCAAGAACCTCATAGTCAAAAGCCCATGCTTCCTGGTCAAAGTCATGAGAAATTTCATGAATCACCGCGTCACTCCAATCTCCGTCCGAAAGGCGCATCATTAGACTTCTGTTAAATGGACGGGAAAACATTGCAGGGTTTCCCGCATATGCCGCTGCTAGTACCCAAGTGTTAGTACCATCCGGCCAAGCCTGATTTATATTACTCCGCGTGGAGCGAATTTCGATTGTATCACCGCCATACGGAGTATACCCAGTTAATTCAGTCAACTTTGAATATACTGTATCCATATTTGAAAGCCACCTGTCAAAATTAGCATTAGCGGCTAATACTTTATCATCCCTTTCCAAAGTCGCTTTAATCTTATTTTTCGGGCTTGTAACACTTATCTTATCCCCTTCCCTGATTGGCGGAAGCTGTACCCGGCGATAAATTGAATTTTCAGCTCCATAGGTCTTACCGCTGTCAGTTGACCAATGCATTCCAACAATGTACATACCACCCGGCACCAATCCGGATATGGTATTAGTTCCGCTTGCCTCGTAAATACCATTGTATGGAATGGTTTCTTTTGTTTCACCATTATTAAAATCAATAAGCGATATTGCATTACCTTTTGCTCCTGAAGTTGGATAAGTAACGTTATAAGTAATAGATGTTTCATCTGTGGATGAAATTGTTAATTGTGGATTTGCTGCAGCAGCCATTACCGCCATACCACTTTGTTCTAGTTCAATTTCATTGGCTTCACTCTCTTCATTATCTTCAACAAACATCAAAGGAGCCATCGCACCAACACTTGGTGCATTTTCTTCAAACTCCATTTGAGGAGTTGTAATGTCACCTTCAAGTTTCGCTTCTTCATCCGAATACTCGGAAATAATTGACAAATGAGCTTGTTTCAGATTTTCAAAATCTGTTTTCTTTGCTGCAAAAAATGTTTTTATCTTTTCATCATAATCATCTGCACTAGATATATTTTTTAAGAAATCCGGCATTTCATGTAAAAGCAAGTCGTTTTCATTTACCATTTCTAACTTATTATATACCTCTTGTGAAAGGCCATATTTGCTATTTGAGTAGAACGTTCTGCATATAGATTTGATTTTTTGTTTGTATTCATTAATCTCCATATCGTAATCGAATATGTCAAATCCTTGTAAATCTTGAATCGGTGCTATATTAATAGAATAATCACCTATTGCTCCAACAGTCGCCGCTGAAAGCTGTATTGTATACGTTTTCTCAGCTTCTAAATAACCAAACCATTTTACATTATCATTGGCGCCAGGCAATGGCTTGATTTGCTCAAAACCGCTTATTGGTTCGGATGGATTGACCAGTTTATCAGTAAATAACTGAACTGTCACATTTATCCCAGATGGCTGATTAATTTCATAATAGCCAGTTTCTGGAGTTACAAATTTTAAGAAGTCAACATCTCCAACATAATTGATTTTACCAAAAATATTCGTATCTACCTCTTTGACAGTAGCAGCATTTTGGGTATCGCCGTAGTCATCCCATACAGCATATAGTTCAATAATCGCATCGCTTACAGTTAAGTTATTTACTTCCTGTTTATTTAAACATTCTGCTTTACCTGTTGCCGTTCTCGACCAGCCTTTAAACTCATAACCTGCTCTTGTAAATGTATTTGCCATCAAGTTTTGTGCAACATTATATGTAAATCTCTGATCCGGCATTGTGCCGTCTCCACCGTTTGCATTATATTTTACACTGTATGTATTTGACTTCCATATAGCATAAAGATTATATACTCCGCTTTCTAATACATTTTCTATACTGGCTTTATCTGTGTATACAACTGAACCATTAGAAGATGTTGCCCACCCCTCAAATATATATCCGTCTCTACTAAATGTATTGGCTGTCAATTCCTGTGAAACGTCATACGTAAAGCTCTCATCCGGCATTATGCCGTTTCCGCCGTTTGCATTATATTTTACAATATATGTATTTGGCTGCCATACTGCATAAAGTGTAAAAACTCCGCCTTCTATTAAATGTTTCACACTAGCTTTATCTTTATATACAACTGAACCATTTGGAGAAGTTGCCCACCCTTCAAATGTATATCCCTTTTTCACAAATATATTTGCCGCCAAAGCTTGTGAAACGTCGTATGTAAAGCTCTGATCCGGCATTGTGCCGTTTCCGCCGTTGGCATTAAATTTTACAATATATGTATGAGCTTGGGTCGATACGTTTACGGTATTACTTTCGGCTGTTGCGCCGACAGCATCATTTGCAATCACCTTAAAAGCATAGTTAGTGACAGGATTAAGCCCGGTGAATGTATAACTTGTATCTGAAAGATCGCTCTCTTTCAACACTCCATTTAGATACACATCATACTTTTTATTTCCTGTTCCTCCTGCCGCCGCTGTCCATGTGAGAGTAACCGAATTGTAAGTCGATGTTTTGACTGTAAGTTCCGGAGCTGCAAGTGAATCCCAAAAATTCACTTTAACCGGGACATAACTCATCACACCCAATTGACCATATGTATTGTCGCCAAATGAGAACAATTTTCCGTTTTTATCTAACACGCATGTAAATGAGTTTCCACCTGACGCTGATTTCGCATTGCTTATTCCGCTTACTTTAACAGGACTTCTTGAAGTTCCTCTATTTCCATTACCCATTTGACCATCTCTGCCTTCGCCCCATGTATACACAGTTCCGTCTTCTTTTATTGCAATGCTGTGCTCATATGCCGCTTCAACAAAGACTATACCTCTAAAGTTTGGAATCAGCATAGGTTCATTATAATTATTCTTATCGCCAAGCCCAAGCTGTCCAACTGAATTTCTGCCCCATGAATACACTTCACCATCGGTTTGCAATGCTAAAACGTGTTCTCTTCCCGCTGATAACTCTATGGTATGATATCCGTCCAAAGAATGTGGTGTACATAGCGTCAAACGATCAATTTCATCACCTACACCTAATTGACCACTGTTATTTCTTCCCCATGCTCCAAGATCTTCATCATTCCACGGATCATTCCAAATATATTTTGCAACCGTAAAATATTGTCCGCAGTCAATGGATGAAAATTTAACTTCCATACTTATTCCTTTGCCTGGAACACCATACGGCACGGTTTTATCTCTTCCCAACCGTCCATATGAGTTATTTCCCCAGGTCCATATGTCGCCTTCTACTATTGCGGCACTGAACCCTTCTCCTGCTGAGATAAACGTTGCATTGTTTATTCCTGATATTTTTGTCGGAACATAGACCTTGCCTTTTAGATTACTGCCAAGTTCTCCGCTTGAATTATTCCCCCAGCCCCAAACATTACCTTCTATGTCAAGAGCTAATGTATGATTTTTACCTTTGGCAACTTGTTTTATTTTAGGAAGTCCTTCAACTTTCTTCGGATAATACACATTTGAATTGTCAGCGCTGCCATGACCCAAATCCCAATAGGATCCGTCTCCCCATGTATATACATCACCGTTTGCGTCAAGAGCAACAACACTGTTTCGCTTTGCGTCCACTTGGACAAATTCACCATCAAACGGAACTCTGAGCGGAACACAACTGCCGTTAAGCTCAGTTGAATAATCAGAGATATTTGAGTTTGGCATATACCCCCACTTATAAAGATTATAATTTCCATCAAACATAAATGAGGATGTGCTGTTTACAGAGGCATATTCACATTCAATATTTCCAATACTGGTTGGAATATTGCTAAATGTATCTTTGGTATTTCCCAATTGACCATATGTATTATCTCCCCATGAATATCCCCTGCCATTATAATTAAAAATCATAATATGATCATTTTTGGTTATGACTTCTCTTACATTGTATATGCTGACCATTTGAGCTTGAGATGTGTTATTCTGTATATCAGAAACACCCAATTGACCTTTTAAATTACTTCCCCACGTTAAAACTCTGTTTGAACCGTTTAACGCTGCACTTACATCATTACCCGCATATATTTTCAGAACATTATCAATACCGGTTTTTTCAGGTTTACTATAATTACCCGAACCTTCAAATCCTAATTTATAGTAATTATTGTTACCCCACCCCCAAACTGTGCCGGATTCCTCCACCGCAAGACTATGGGACTTACCTGCCGCAATATCCATAACTTTTGGAAGACCGGTAATTTGAGTTGGTTTTGAAATGTACGGCTCTGTGCTGTCAATTCCTAATTGTCCGTTTGTATTTAATCCCCACGCGTATACACGGCCGTCCTTATCAAGTGCAAGACAGTTATGTCCGTTAGCGGCTATTTTAACTATATTTGATAGATTCGATATTTTCTTTGGTTTGTTTATGTATGCAGATGTATTTTCTCCAATTTGTCCATATACATTTCTGCCCCATGCGTATACATCACCTTCATAATCAAGAGCAAGACTAAAATCATCACCTGCTGCAACCGAATGTATTTTTTCAAGTTCGACTACAACAGGAGAATCTGTGCTTATAACGGACCCGTCTCCCAACTGCCCGTAAGTGTTGTCGCCCCAAGCCAATACTGTGCCGTCATAATGTTTATAAATTGTATGTCCAAATCCGGACGCCATATTTTCACTATTATAAACTTTATCACCTTCTCCGGACACCAGATGCGGGAACGCATTACCACTGTAATTATCTCCGCAAATCCATGCGGTTCTATCATTTTTTATTAATAACGTAACAGATTCTGCAGAAATATTAGAAACACTTTCTATGCATGTTTTAACAGGATAAGTTGAAATTATGGTATCCCCGGTTCCAAGAGCTCCGAGCTCACCATCTCCCCACCCCCATACGCTTCCGTCATATTTTAATGCTATTGTATAATTACCTCCCGCAGATACAGATTTTACATTATCAATATATATCTGAGCGGGATTATTTCTATCTTGTCCTTTTCCGTCTCCAAGCTGTCCTTTGTTATCTGAACCCCAAGTAAAAACATAATTATCATTTGTTACAGCAACGGAATGGTCGCTCCCGGCTGAAATCTTTTTTATACTAATTCCGTCTAAACCAACAACTTGCACAGGCGACTCACTTGAATCATAGGTTCCATCTCCAAGTTGACCATTACTGTTATTTCCCCATGCCCAAACTGTCTCATCATTCTTTACTGCCAAAGTATGATGAAAACCTGTAGAAATATATTTCACATCACTTATAATAGCTGTTATAGGGTAAAGACTTTTTTCAAGCGTTCCGGTTCCAAGCTGACCGAAATCATTTTTTCCCCACGCTGCAACTGTTCCGTCTTGCTTAACGGCTAAAGAATGCGTATTGTTTGCAGAAATAGCTTTTACATTGCTTATGGAAACCTTAATTGGTATATCTTGATAGTTTGTATTGCCTACTCCGCATTGACCATAAGTATTTGCTCCCCAACTCCAAACCGTTTTGTCAGATTTTAATGCAATACTATGAGAAACTCCCGCTGATACCGCAGTTATATTAGTAAGCCCCACAACTCGTGTGGGCTCAGAAGAACTGTTATTCCACTCCCACACTGTTCCGTTACTTTTTAAAAATATGGTATTATATCCACACGTGGAAACCGCCTGATTCTGTTCAGAATTAAACAACTCCCAATTTTCACTCGGAGTTTTTTCACTTTCTAAGACATTAAAATCATCCTCCGGCACTATATCAATAATTTCATTACTGCTCGTTCCATATACCAGGTTAGAAAAGTTCAGCTTATTTCCATCGGAAACTTTTCCGTCAAGACATGACAGTTTATCCGATGTGGATTTTAAGGTCTCTTTAAGATTTTTATTATATTCTGTTCCTGAAATCAGCGCCGCAGCGCCGGAAACATATGCTGCTGACATGCTTGTCCCGTTCATTGTGCCGTATTCGCCGTTTGGAAAACAACTATATACATCTCTGCCCCATGCAGATATGTCTACATTTTGTATTCCATAGTTTGAAAAATATGACATTCCTAAATCCTGATTGAGCGCTGCGACGCTGATTGAATTCTCAAGACTAAATGCTGCCGGATATACCGGAGTTTCATCTATATTTGTTCTATGATTCCCCGCTGCACAAACAAAAAATAGATTAGATTGTTCCATTGTATCTTTAAGCGCCTGATTATTATCTGAGCTTCCGAAACTGCAATTTACTATAGTTGCTCCATTATCTTTTGCATATTCAATCGCTTTAATTATATCGCTTGTATATGCTTTTCCATTTTCAAATACTTTAAGCGGCATAATCTTTGCTTCCGGTGCAGCTTTTGCAATAATTCCGGCCACATGAGTTCCATGAGCCTGATCAAATCCTAAATCCTCATTGTAAACTTCACTTCTATTATTATAAAAATCCCAGCCGTCTACTATTTTCTCAAACAGTTCAGGGTGATTAACATCAACACCTGTATCAATAACTGCGACCACAGCGCCCTCGCCTTTACTTACCGACCAGGCCTTGTTTAAATCTGCATCAATATCATATAATTGATTTTCAGAGTTAAAATTTGGCATAGCTGTTGATATCGGAGAAACAGATTCCTCCGGTTCAGATATTTGTTCAGCATCTATTTCTTGAATATACATCCCTTCAGTATGCTCATTCGTAGCAACAGGATCCTCTATTGTATTTTCATCAGCATCAATATCTTTTTCACTATCCGAACTTATTTCATTTTCTTTTATTTCAATAGTTGTTTTAGGCTCTGTATCATTGTCAGATAACTCCATAATATAATCCGGTTGGATAAATTCTATAACATCCCCTGATTCATTCGAAACATCCTGAACAAATTCAGCGGCATTTACACTGTCAGGAAGTATAATCACTTCATATTCATCAGAGTCAACCGGCAGAGATGCTGATTCTATTTCAACACCAGTAAATAGTTCCTGTATCTTTTGACAGAAACTTTGGTTTTCATTTATCTTACTTGAAAATCTTAAATTATTAAGTTCTTTTGCGTTCGCTTCCTTAAATTTTTCAAGACGTTCTTCCTCTGTTTTTTCTTTTTTTAACTTACCCTTATTAAATGCATTCTTAGAAGATTCTTTTATTTCATCTCTGCTATTTTTATCATTATTTTTGTATTTGATTATGTATCTGTCATTAAATTCTGCCTCTTCTTTGAGAACCTCCATGCTTTCCTCAGATAACAGTTTGTCAAATTCTTCAGGAGAAGTATTCTCAGACAAGTTAGAAACACTTCTTTCATCATTAGAATTTTCTATAACCTTTTCCATTGGAATAGGCTCATCAAAACCTTCGGCTGTTATGTATTCAATATTATCATATAAATTTGTATCTTCTTTATCCCCAGCTGTTAATTCATTAAAATCAATTGTTTCATCTTTCGCGATTACATAAACCCCCGAAAATGCTGTTGCAAACATAAATATTGCAGCACAAAAACTTATAAATCGTTTATTCATTACTTAACCCCCTCCGTACAGTATTAAATTGTAATCAAAAACTCATTACTTTATGTAAATCAAATTATATTGCTTGCACATTATCACTCCCCACCTTCTATACTTCCTATTAACTATTTTAAACAAAATATATCTTAAAATTTAAAAAACTTATAATATTACTTCGTTATATTTTGCATTTTCATTAAATAGAATGTTTTGTTATTATAATTTTTGAGCATTACTTATTAAAGAATTCTTAAATTTATTTATACATGTTATATAATTATAAAAACACTTTTTATTTCGCATCATGTTAACAATATAACATAATATTTTTGTTTTTTCAACGATATAAATAATAAACATAATTTTTCTATATAACTGACAAACATCATTAATTATTTTTAGCAATTATTACTAACACAAAATATATTTAACGATATACGAAATTATAAATAATATGCTATATTACTTATTAAAAGTCAGTTTCCTCTAAATATAGTCATTTCTTCACAACAATTTTTAAAGCAAAATAATGATTATCATATATTAATAGCAAAAGCATAAAAGCATTAATTATATAACATTTGTTTGATTGATATAATCTGCTGTTAATATTTTTATTTATATAATACATATATTTTTCAATAAGATTTTTCTTCCGATAAAACAAAGAGTTCAGTTACAATTCCAAAGACTTGCCCCTTCTTCTTTCATCTTGCTTTTTATTTTTGATTTTCTGTATAATATGTATAGTGAACACAAAAAATTTATTTTTGAAATATAAATATTATTTACATTTAATTCCTGTCTATATATTATGTCTTTTTAGTATATTGTCCCTTTATTTTACAAATAATATTGTTACAAAATTTGTTAGCTTATGTTTTGACAAATTTAGTGCTGTATGGCAATTACAATAAAATATAAAAAGGAGCGTTAATATATGAAAGCAACCGGAATAGTCAGACGAATTGATGACTTGGGACGTATCGTTATACCAAAAGAAATAAGAAGAACTTTAAGAATTCACGAGGGCGACCCTCTTGAAATATACACAGACAGTGACGGAATGGTTATATTTAAAAAATATTCACCGATTGGAGAACTCAGCGAGTTTGCTCATCAATACGCCGACACATTAAACAAGTCTACAGGTTTACTCACCTGCATCACAGACAAAGACAGCGTAATCGCTGCCAGCGGAAACGGCAAAAAGGAACTTAAAGAGAAAAAGGTTTCCGGTGAAGTTGAAAAAATAATGGAAAAGAAAACAATGTTCTATTCCAAGCAAAATGAGAACACTATTAAAATCATTGATGACAGCGACAAATACAAAGCAGGAGTTGTAGCTCCTATCGTACACGACGGCGACCCCGTCGGAACAGTTATATTCATAGCCGAGCCTGAAAAGAGCATGAACGAAGTTGAGCAGAAATTGGCGGAAACAGCTGCCGGATTTTTAAGCAAGGCTCTGGAATAAAAGACATAGAATACGCCCACGGCTTCAGGCTATGGGCGTATGTTTTTTTATACAAAGTCTGACAGCATTATATTTGACACATATATATAATCAGATTTTATTTTTATTATGTCCCCGTGCTCTTCCATTGTTTTGAGCAGGTTTATATGCTTATTCAGCTGTTTTCCGAAAACATCAAAAATATCTTTTCCAAACATATTCATAAACTTTTTTTTTGAAATTCCACGGTCAAGTCTCAGACCCAAAAACACAAATTCACACATTCGGTCATATTCAGCAGTTTCATCAATCTCTACTATTCCGCTTCCGCTGTTATTTACACGATCTATATATCCGCTGACACTTCTTTCGTTGTTAAAACGGAACTTCCCTATACACGAATACGCTCCCGCTCCAAATCCAATATAATCATCTAAATTCCAGTATAAAAGATTGTGACGTGATTCATACCCCGGTTTTGCAAAATTCGATATTTCATATCTGTTATACCCATTATTATTCAGATAATTTACGCAGAAGTCATACATCTCCCTATTTTTATCATCATCGGGCAAGTCTAAATTTCCGTCGTTAAAAAGTCTCCAAAAGGGCGTGCCCTCTTCAATCTTTAATGAATAAGCCGAAATATGTTCAGGCTCCAGCTCTGCCGTTTTTTCCAACGTTCCTTTCCATAAGTCCAACAACTGGTTCGGCAATCCAAACATCAAATCTACAGAAATATTTTCAAACCCGGAATTCCTGGCATCTTTAAAACATTCCAAAAAATCATTATAGCTATGTACCCTGCCTAAACTTTTTAACATATCGTCATCTGACGACTGCATACCTATGCTTAAGCGGTTTATACCGCATTTTCTCAGCCTGCTGAGTTTTTCAAAGTCCGCCGTTCCGGGATTGCACTCTATAGTAATCTCGGCGTCATCTTTAATCGAAAAATTATTTTTAACAGCCTCAACAATCTTCTCTGTCAGCGCGGTATCAATATATGTCGGAGTTCCTCCTCCTATATATATTGAGCTGAGTTTAGTATCAGGCAATTTTAATTTTGCCGTTTCGATTTCCTTTATCAAAGCATCCGCATATGAATAACTCATATCCGTCATTCCCGAATATGAGTTAAAATCGCAGTATTTACATTTTTGTTTGCAAAAAGGTATATGAATATATGCTCCGGTCATAATTTAATCTCCAAAATTATTCATCAAGCTTCAATACGGACATGAACGCTTCCTGCGGCACTTCTACGCTTCCTACCTGGCGCATACGCTTTTTACCCTCTTTCTGCTTTTCAAGCAGCTTACGTTTTCTGGATATGTCTCCGCCGTAACACTTTGCCAAAACGTCTTTACGCATCGCCTTAACCGTCTCGCGGGCAATAATCTTTCCTCCGACAGCGGCTTGTATCGGCACTTCAAACAACTGTCTAGGAATAACCTCTTTTAACTTTTCAGCCATTCTTCTGCCCCTGGAATAAGCTCTGTCCGAATGAACAATAAACGACAGTGCGTCAACCATTTCACCATTAAGCAGCATATCCAGTTTAACCAGGTCTGACCTCTCATATCTTTCAAACTCATAATCAAATGAAGCGTATCCTCTGGTTCTGGATTTCAGCGCGTCAAAGAAGTCATATATAATCTCGTTCAGCGGCAGAAAATAGTTGAGCTGAACCCTGGTTTCATCAAGATATTCCATATCTATATAGGTTCCCCGCCTGTCCTGGCAGAGCTCCATTATACTGCCGACATATTCCTTTGGTGACAAAATCGAAGCCCTGACTATCGGCTCCTCCATATAATCAATTTCTGAAACGTCCGGCAGATTTGTTGGATTGTCTATAGTTAAAATTGTTCCGTCCGTTTTTATTACCTTATACTCAACCGACGGCGCGGTTGTTACCAAATCAAGGTTAAATTCGCGCTCTAACCTTTCCTGGATTATTTCCATATGCAGCAGCCCAAGAAATCCGCACCTGAATCCAAATCCTAGAGCCACCGAAGTTTCCGCCTCAAAATTAAGCGCCGCATCGTTTAGCTGAAGTTTTTCCAACGCCTCGCGGAGGTCGTCGTATCTTGCTCCGTCAGCCGGATATATACCGCTGTATACCATGGACTTAACTTCTTTATAACCCGGCAGAGCTTCCTCAGCGCCGTTTTCAGAAGTTGTCACCGTGTCGCCGACATGAACATCCTGCACGTTTTTAATGCTGGCGGTAATAAATCCAACCTCACCCGCAGAAATTTCATCAGCTGAAACCAAACCGTTAGGATGCAGATAACCTACGTCTACAACATCAAACTCACTGCCTGTCGCCATCATTTTTATTCTCTGACCGGATTTTAGCTTGCCGTCTATAATCCTAACATAAACAATAACACCCTTATACGCGTCATAATAAGAGTCAAAAATAAGCGCTTTCAGCGGTGCGTCTTCATCTCCGGCCGGTGGAGGGATAAGCTCAACAATCTTTTCAAGAACCTCTTCAATATTGATTCCGTTTTTAGCTGATATTAAAGGCGCATTTTCTCCATCTATGCCTATAACATCCTCTATCTCCTGCTTCACCTCGTCCGGTCTTGCGCTGGGAAGGTCAATTTTATTTATAACAGGTACGATTTCGAGGTCATGCTCCATAGCTAGATAAGTGTTTGCCAAAGTCTGCGCCTCAATACCCTGAGCGGCGTCCACTACCAAAACAGCGCCCTCACACGCAGCCAGGGAACGAGACACTTCATAGTTAAAATCAACGTGTCCCGGAGTGTCTATTAAATTAAGCTCATACTCTTTTCCGTCTTTAGCTTTATAAATCAATTTCACGGCACGCGCTTTTATGGTAATCCCGCGCTCACGCTCCAATTCCATATTGTCAAGTATCTGCGCCTGCATCTCACGCTGGGTTAAAGCCCCGGTAAACTCCAAAAGCCTGTCTGCCAAGGTGCTTTTTCCGTGGTCAATATGAGCGATTATTGAAAAATTTCTTATATTATCCTGGCGATTCATTAGTTTTCCTCCAAGTCGGTTAATCAATATAAACGAACATAACTGTTCTACTGACATAATATTCTAACATAAACCGCCCCAAATATCAACATCAAATTTGCCTATAATCTATCTGTATCTGTCTACATCCTTGAGTGTTATTCCATCATTTACGGCAATATTTATCCCATTTGCCACCACTGAAGATATATCGTCAATTATAGTGTCAACATCTTTCGGCGCAACTATAAAGCTTCCGAACTTTGGTTTTATAACCTCTTTTATAAGCTCATACTTTTCGTCAGCCATTTCACCGATTAGCTTTAAAGTCTGTCTTGTCGGCAAATCTTTCAAAACTCCTGCCTTGCCCTGGCTGGCAGCATTAACCAGCATGTCCAGCGTATCTCCGGCAATTGTAGCAGCGTCTACAACCGTGGGTACTCCGATTGCAATTACAGGCGTTCCCAAAGTGTCAATATTTAAGCCCTTGCGCTTATTTCCAACCCCCTCACCGGGAGTTATACCGGTATCAGATATCTGTATAGTTGTGTTGACGCGCTCCATTTTTCTTGAGCAGAGAGCGTCTATAGCAATAACAAGTTTGGGTTTTATCCTGTCAACCAGACCCCTTATTATCTCTCCGGTTTCAATACCGGTCAGTCCCAACACTCCCGGCACAATGCCGCAGATTGAGCGCACACCGTTCTGAATCTCGTCAGGGACATACTCTTTTAGATGCCTGGTTATCATTAATGACGATATGACCTTGGGTCCAAGTGCGTCCGCAGTGATATTCTGATTTCCCAAACCTACAACCAAAATCACATCATCGTCTTTTGTTATAAACTTATCAGTCAGGCTTTTCAGTTCCTCAGCGCATACCTGGCACATTTTTTCATATATTTTCTGTTCTCCATAGAACCTGCTGGGCATTTCAATCGTTATATAGTCACCCTTAGGCTTTCCTAGGTTTTCTTCTCCCTCTTCATTTAATATTTTTACGCGAGTGACTTTTATTATATTTTCAATAGAATATTCATCAACGGATATACCACCGACCTCATCAGCTTTTTCTGCCGTTTCGGAATATAATTCTTTCGCTTCCAGCGCTAAGTCGCATCTAACTTGTTCTGCCATTTTATCACCTCATAAAATTTTATATAGATATATTTTTTCGTTTATCTTAATTTATATACTATAAGATTATTTATAAAAACACACGGCGCTGAGAATTGAAACTGTTTTTGGAATAATAAAAAAATTTAAAATAATTTTAAAAAAAGTCTTGCATTATGGAAAATATAATGGTATAATACGTAATACTGATGTAAAAATCAAATCGTTATTGTTTGGAGGTGAAATTATGCCTAACATTAAATCAGCTAAGAAAAGAGTTAAAGTTATTAAGAAAAAGACTCTTCAAAATCAGATTATTAAGTCTCAGCTAAAGACCGCTATCAAGAAGTTTGAAGCTTCTTTAAAGCAAGGACAGGCAGCTGCCTCCGATGCTTACAAGGTTGTTGTTAAGAAGACAGATCAGGCTGTTGCGAAAGGTATTCTTCATAAGAACACTGCATCTCGCAGAAAGAGCCAGTATTCAAATATGCTTAACAAAATCGCGTAGCATAATCAAGATATAACAGGCGGTATGCCTGCAATAAATTGAATCCATGGTTGCTTAGGCAACATCTAACACTTGGAATCATTAAAATTCTACAAATGATCGGAGCCGGACGCGGCTCCTTTTTTATTTTTAAGTTGACATAAGTCATATTATATGTTACAATACGTTCAGATTTTAAGATTGGAGTTGAAAGAATGCGTAATTTTTCTTGCTGATATTTTGGCATAACAGAATTATGGAAGCGGATCCTTCCGCCTGTTTGTTATGTCCGCGCAAGAAAGTTACCAATTCATACAACTCAAAATGTTTTTATATATTTAACCTTTTTCATTATTATGAAATTTTTTGAGCTGCCGGGATTTACTTTCTTGCAGCTTTCATAATTTTGGAGGAGGTCTTTTTATGTCCCAAATTAATATTTCAAACCTGACGTTTGCCTACGAGGGCAGCTATGACAATATATTTGAAAACGCGTCTTTTCAGATTGACACCGATTGGAAAACCGGACTTATCGGCAGAAACGGCCGCGGAAAAACAACGTTTTTGAACCTGCTGATGGGTAAATATAAATACAGCGGAACAATTTCATCATCTGCAGACTTTGAATACTTTCCGTTTAATATTCCTGACGACGATGTTAACACGATTGATATTGCTGAATTTATTTTCAGTGATTTTGAATATTGGAAACTTTCCCGTGAAATAAACTTGCTCGGCATGAGCGATGATATTTTATACCGGCCTTATTCTACTCTTTCGGGCGGTGAAAAAACAAAGTTTCAATTGGCAGTTTTATTTTTGAAAGAAAGTAAATTTCTGCTTATAGACGAACCAACAAATCATCTTGACGCTGAGGGACGTGAAACAGTCGCAAAATACCTCAGTCAGAAAAAGGGGTTTATCCTTGTTTCACATGACAGAGCCTTTCTTGACAAGTGCGCAGACCACATAATCTCAATAAACAAAACAAACATAGAAATACAAAAAGGAAATTTTTCATCATGGCTTTTAAACAAAGAACAGCGTGATAATTTCGAACTGACCAAAAATGAAAAGCTAAAGAAAGATATAAAACGGCTTTCACAGTCAGCACAGAGAACCGCCAAATGGTCAGACAAAGTAGAAAAAACAAAATGCGGAACCAAAAATTCAGGTCTCAGACCCGACCGAGGTTTTATAGGCCACAAGTCCGCAAAGATGATGAAGCGTTCAAAGTCTATAGTTTCAAGGAAAGAGACTGCCATTGAAGAAAAAGCCAGCTTGTTAAAAAATATTGAGACAACTGACTCGCTTAAAATACACCAAGTCCCATTTAAAACAAAACAATTGATTCATATGGAAAATGTATCTATAAAATATGACGCAAACATAATTTGCGATAATATAAACCTGGATGTTCTGCAAGGTGACAGAGTTGCAATAGAGGGTAAAAACGGCTCTGGAAAATCCAGTATACTCAAACTGATTTGCGGTGAAAAAATTGAGCATGGCGGCACTGTTCAAATAGGAAGCGGTTTAATCGTTTCATATCTTCCTCAGGATGTCTCTTTTCTTTCTGGCAGCTTAAAGGAATATTCCATAGAGAAAAATTTAGATGAGACATTATTTAAAACCATTCTCAGAAAGCTTGATTTTTCACGGATACAATTTGAAAAAGATATGAACAACTATAGTCTCGGTCAAAAAAAGAAGGTGCTGATAGCGCAGAGCTTATGTGAAAAATCCAATTTAATTATATGGGACGAACCTCTGAACTATATTGACATATTTTCTAGAATGCAGATAGAGAACTTGCTCTCAGAATTTAAGCCGACAATGATTTTTGTTGAGCATGACAAAATATTTTACGATAGTATCGCAAACAAAACAATTCATATATAAATCTATTCCGTATATGTAAAATAATAGTATAAATTTGCTGACTAATATACTCGAATTTACTCATCCTGCATATTCAATATTTTCAGCCTGAATGCACATTTTTCAGCCTGAATACCATATTTACAGCCTGAAATTCTCCGGATTTACATGACAGCAAAGTAATGTTAAGCAAACTTGCTCCGCACTTACAGCCTTATATACTCCTCATTTACAATCAAACATTTTAAAATTCAACAGAAAACCAGACAAAAAATTAATGGTGTTTTTAGTGAACCTTGGTAGGTGTGACCCCACCTGTATAAGACTAACTATTAAAAGTCAATAGAAAAATAAAAAAAGTTAAAATCTTTTCGGTC